>FWPV01003622.1_pt1 | contig 34606 bp, 21 predicted proteins | sample 2228371 | NCBI WGS metagenome assembly FWPV01 (sample SAMEA103939776, study PRJEB20133) | metagenome | reverse complement strand
GATTCGCCGAAACGAATAGGCGTTCCCAAGGCGCGGATCAGCAGCCACCATCGGACGAAAGTGATGAGCACGGCCCCGAACGACGCCGTCATTGCCGCCGGCAGCAGGTACCAGCGATCCTCCGCGTAAAGGAGGAGCTGCCGCAACAACAACGGATTGAACCCGTGCTCGTCGCGAAACAGCCCTTCGCCCTTGTGCACGGCGTCCCACACAAGGTAACTCAGGATCCCGATCGAGAATGCCGCCTTGAGAAAGGCGATCGTCCATTTGCGGATGCGCTTCATAGGGTATTGCAACGATTGGGATGGACCGGCGGTCGCTTGCGAGAGTCGCAGCGGTGGCGTTCCCTCGTTGTTGCATTGCGACGATGCCGGCTCACGGGTGGTGAAGTCACCGGCCTCCGCCGGAATCGTCCGCCGTTTCGCGACGTACCGTCTCCAAATCCGAATCTACCATCATTTGCACCAGGCCTGTAAATGAGACTTCCGGTTGCCAACCCAGGACGCGGCGGGCTTTGGAGGCATCCCCGCGCAGCGTACAGACTTCGGCCGGACGGATCAGTTTGGGGTCGATTTTGACGTATTCCCGCCAATCCAAGCCGACGTACGAGAATGCGGTTTCCACCAATTCTCGGACCGAATGCTTCTCGCCGGTGGCGACCACGTAATCGTCGGGCTTGTCTTGCTGAAGCATCAACCACATGGCGCGGACGTAGTCCCCGGCAAAGCCCCAATCTCTCATGGCATCCAAGTTCCCCAGGTGCAATTCTTCTTGCAGCCCCAACTTGATTCGGGCCACCGCGTCCGTTACTTTTCGCGTAACAAATTCCTTGCCTCGACGCGGGGATTCGTGGTTGAAGAGGATTCCGGAACACGCGAAGATGCCGAAGCTTTCGCGGTAGTTGACGGTGATCCAGTGGCCGTAAACCTTGGCCACACCATACGGGCTGCGGGGCCAAAACCGCGTGTTCTCGTTTTGCGGTTCCTCGCGGGCATCGCCGAACATCTCGCTGGAGCTGGCTTGGTAGAAACGAATGCCGGGGTCCACCTGGCGAATCGCCTCCAGCATTCGCGTAACTCCGAGGGCCGTGAACTCGCCGGTCAACAACGGTTGCTCCCAACTGGTGGGAACGAAACTCATGGCGGCCAAATTGTAGACTTCGTGGGGGCGAATGGCGTCCAGTAGCCGTACGATCGAGAGCTGGTCCAGCAGGTCGGCCTGATGGAGCGTGACCAGCGCGCGGATATGCCGGATTCGATCGAATCCTTCGGTGCTCGAACGCCGAACCATCCCGTGGACTTCGTATCCTTTTTCGAGAAGAAACTCGGCAAGGTACGATCCGTCCTGACCGGTAATTCCGGTGATCAACGCTTTCTTGGACATTGCCCGATGCTCCATAATCGTGGCGCGAGTCCGTGCCCGTACTCGCGGCGGCGATACCCCATAGCCGGTGCGCCTTGCCTGCGCGCTTTGTCACCGCTGGAAAAAGTCTATCTTACCAAAGAATCGAAACTTGTGACGGTGTCAGGCCGAGCGTAGAATGCGTTTGGAGCAAAAATCTCATCGTCGGTGTGGATCGCGCCCGCAAAGGCGTTCCATTCGGTGCAATCCGCCCTCTGTGAGAGGACTGTGGAGAGTTGCACTTCCGGCGGCAGTGCGGGGGCTTGCAATTCCGGATTCCGCGGCGGCAGTTACGGCGACCGAAGCCGGGAGCAAATGCGCGATGAGCGAGGGATTGGGCTTAGCGGCTGTTCAGTCGGTCGCCCGAAAGGTGATCGCCAACGTGGAGCAGGCCCTGATCGGCAAGCGGCAGCAGATCGTTTTCGCGCTGGCGGCCGCCCTCTCGGAGGGGCACGTCCTGTTGGAGGATGTGCCCGGCGTGGCGAAGACGATGTTAGCCCGGGCCTTGGCCCAGAGCTTGGGGGTTACCTTCAACCGCGTTCAATGCACGCCCGACCTCTTACCCAGCGACATCCTGGGAACCTCGATCTTTCATCCCAAAACGGGCGAGTTCGTGTTCCGCCGCGGGCCGATCTTTTGCCAGATACTTTTGGCGGACGAAATCAACCGGGCCACGCCGCGAACACAGTCGGCCCTTTTGGAGGCCATGGCGGAGGGGCGCGTGAGCATCGACGGCGCGACGTATCGTTTGGATCCGCCTTTCTTGGTGATCGCCACGCAGAACCCCATCGAGCACGAGGGGACGTTTCCGCTTCCGGAAGCGCAGCTCGACCGATTCCTGCTCCGCTTTTCCCTCGGCTATCCTCAGATGGAGGAGGAAATCCAGTTGCTTGGGCGACTCCAATTGGAACACCCCATCGACAGGATTCGGCCGGTCATCTCCGCGGCCGACCTATTGAATGCCCAACAGGCGGTGCGACGGGTTCACGTGGAGGATCGAGTGAAGCAGTACATCGTGGAATTGGTGCATGCCACGCGGGAGCATCCGGATGTGCGGCTGGGAGGCAGTCCGCGTGCCGGCATTGCGTTATTTCGCACCAGTCAAGCCGTGGCCGCCATGCTAGGGCGCGGTTTTGTGTTGCCGGACGATGTCAAACGCATCTTTCACGCCGTTGTCGGCCATCGCATCATCTTGAGACCGGAAAGCCGCCTCCGCCGTGTATCCGTGGAGGATGTTTTGAACGAAGTGCTGGATGCCGTACCTGTCCCGATTGTGGAACCGCCCTCCACGAAGACGGTCGGATCGTCTTAGCGGACCGTTTCGGACGGACCGCGGCAAACCAAGGCGGGCAGTCCCGGGTCTGCCGCATCGCCCGGGAGCTTCGTTCGCGGAAAGAGAAAATGTGAATTCCGTATCCCCGTCGAAAACCCGAGCTTCGTGGGAACCCGCCGGGCGACCGGCGACCGACAAGGTCATCGTCCGTTGGGCTGTGGCGGCCGCGATTTTGCTGCTTGTCGCCTTGACACTCGGTTCCGCTCCGTTGGCGGCGGCCACCTATCTCCTCCTGGCAACGGCACTGGCGGTGCGTCTGCTGGTGCGGTACTGGGCGACGCAAGTGTCCGCCTCGCGGGAATGCAACCGCGTCGACGTCCGCATCGGCGACAAGGTGGCGTTTAACGTCGAGTTGCACAATCGCGGACGCCTGTCCGTGCCTTGGCTGATGGTGGAAGACCTGATCCCGGCTGGCGATCTCCGCGGAGCTCCGCCGAGGTTGCGGCTTCTCGGACGAAACGTAGCTTTCTTGCGCTTGCCCAAAGGCGGCAAGAAGCGACTCTTCTATCAGATCGAATGTATGCGGCGCGGATTCTATCGCATTGGGCCGCTTCTTGCCGAGACCGGGGATCCGTTCGGATTGCAGCGCAGGTACCGCACGTTGGCGCCGCCGCAATATCTGTTGGTGTACCCGAGAGTGGTTCCCCTGGAAGGATACGACATTGCCGCCAAGCGCCCCTTGGGAGAGATGCGTCTGGCCTATCAACTTTTCGAGGACCCCACCAGGATCGCCGGCATTCGCCCTTACCAACCCGGCGATCCCCCGCGGCGCATTCATTGGGCGGCGACCGCTCGCACGGGGCAGTTTCAAAGCAAGGTGTATGAGCCCTCCGCCTTGGCCGGCGCCACGCTACTCGTGGACTTGTCGCCGAACGGCTATCCGGTCGGTCAGGCCTATGCGCGGTCGGAGCTGGCTGTTTCGGCGGCGGCTTCGCTGGCGCATGCTTTATATTTGTTGAACGAACCGTTCGGGCTGATCTGCAACGGTCGCGATGCCGTGGAACGCGCCAGAGAAGAAGGCTGGGATCCGGATCCTCACCATCGTTTGACGGCGGTTCGTATTCGGACGCCGGTCTCATCGGGGCGGGCCGCAGCGCCGTTGATTTTGCCTCCGCAGCGCGGCCCCCGGCAGTTGCAGCACGCACTGGAGGTCTTGGCCCGGGTGGAATTGTATGAGGGATTGTCCTTCGCCGAATTGATTCAAGAGACGATGCCCCGTATTCCCCTGGAGACGACCGCCGTGGCGTTCATCGGGATGCTGACCGCGGAGACCGCTTCGGCCTTGGAAGGGGTGCGGCGTCGCGGGGTTCAGGTCGTTGCGATTTTCAACCATCCCTCGGAGGTGGATTTCGCGGTTGCTGCCGCCCGACTCGCTGATTTGGGAATTGAGACGCGTCACCTTCCTTCGGACGAACATCTGCCGATGTTTTGCAGTCGGTATGTTTATCGCTGAGCTTGCGGATAGCGGTGAGTTGCCCGCGGCCCGCCGGCCTGGGAAGAACCATGTCATCGGAACGCCGAACCGTCGTTGATTTTCTAGCCCTCATCGTGAATCCCGTGTTGGTCATGATGATGGTGGGCAGCCTGGTATTCTTGCTCCAAGAATCGTTCTATCGCGGCGAATTTCCGATGCGTCTCCGTTGGGTCAGCGGCCTTTTCGTTTTTGCCGCCGTGCTGATCGCGTGGATCACCATCGAGATGGGGCGGACACGCGCAGGGTTGTATCTCAGCCCTCTTCTGATCCTCGGCGTGATCGCTCTCAATCGCTTCGTGGAATCGCATGTCTGGGGCATTCCCGCCCTGACCAGCGTCTTTCATGTGATTGTCGTCGTTTCGGTGTGGCTGGTCTGTCACCACATCATGCTAGATTGTCTCCTCTTGGATGAGGGCGATCTCCTTTCGAGCGGGAGAGGCTTGCTGGATGAATGGTCGCCAAAGGCCGAGGCAAGGCAACCGACCGCGAAAGAAAACGGTTCGGATGGGGCATTCGAATCGACTGCCTCGCGCACGTCGGCGAACCATGCGATCAGTCTATTCATGGACCGCATCTATCCGGATCGACCGCAGGGACCGCCCGGTCGCGCCATTTTGTACATCTTGCTAGGAGGATTGCTCGTGATCGCTGTGGCCGGAATGAACGGCCCGGCGCAGGGAACGGTCACCTACGCGGCCGGTTACGTCGTGGCCGGCTTAGGTTTGTTGATGACTACCCACTTACTGCAATTGCGGCTCTATTTGCGCCGACGGAGCATTGCAATGCCGGACGATGCCGTTCGCGGCTGGGTCACCGTGGGCAGCGCGATCGTCGCGGGCGCGGTGCTGCTTGCATGGCTCTTGCCCAAACCTGCCGTGCCCGCTTGGAGCTGGGGCGTTTACCTCAAATCTCCCTTACGCAAGGCGTCCACGTGGGCGGCACGGGCCATGGAACCCGCCAACACGCCGACACAAAAGGGAACGACCGCCGCCCCGCCCCCTGCGACGCAAAAGGATGCCGCTGAACCAAGTTCCGCTGAAGGCCGGGATGCCGAACAACCATCAGACGTCGGCAAGGGGAAGGGAGGCAGCGACCGCGATGGTGACCCGTCGGCGATGTCGGACGGAACGGAGCGGCATCACGACAACCATCAAACCGGGGCAGCGCATGGCGACAAGCGCTCGCCGGAAGAGGCGGCGAACGCGGAGGATGCAGAACGGGACGCCCCCCCCCAAACACCGCGCTCCGAATCATCGTCCGCAGATTCCGGTAGTTCGCAGAGCGACGGGCGATCTCCCTCGGCGCGTTCGGAGGACTCCGTGAAGAAGGGCGAAGCCGGGGAGGCTCAGCACCGCGCGGGAACGTCTCAGGGACCTTCGGGAGATACACAAGATAATCGCAATGAATCTTCCGGGCAGGAAAGCGAGCAGTCTCGGACCGCGGCCGGCTCGGATATAAATCGGTCTCGGGAGGCGACACCGTTTCGGCGTTGGGACTTGAGCCAACTCTCCTCAAGTCTGGCGTGGTTGTTGCGCATGCTCGTGTCGCTCGGTTTTCTTCTGGCGGTGGCGTGGCTGGCTTGGCGATATCGGCACGAGATTGGGGAGGTATTGCGGCAGTGGTGGGAGCAGCTCGCACGCCTGCTGGAATCGATTTTCGGACGGAGGCGGGCATCGAACAAGGAAGAGCCGCTGCTACTCGGGTCACCAAAAGTACCGCCCTTCGCGAGCTTCCAAGATCCGTTCGCCTCAGGAGCGGCCGCCCGGCAATCTCCCGTCTGGCTCGTAATATACTCCTTCGATGCGCTTCAAGCCTGGGCGGAAGGGTTGGGGGTGCCTCGCGATCCGGACGAGACACCCAAAGAGTATGTCCGACGGTTGCGAGCCTCCGACCTCGCAGGATCTGCCGATTTCAACCGCTTGTGCGAACTCTATAACCTGGTGGCATACGCCGGGCGAAGCGGCGCTATTACCTTGTCGGCCGAAGACCGGCACGCCCTGGCCGCCGCCTGGCGATACATGACTCGGCGTGTTCAAGAGGCGGCGGTTGCGAGTCGCCAAGCAACCGCCGATTGAACTCGGTCATCAAGCCACGTAACATCGCGCCGAACGTTACCGCAAATTGCCGGGCCTCGCTTCGGCTGCGGCGACGGCATCCTGCGCCAGTATCTCGATCGAGATGATTTCCACCACGAGATCGACCTCATCCTTGTCGGAGATTTCACCCGCATCATGCGTGATGAAGACATCGATCGATTGGCGGCGAGGTTTGCCTTCCGTCACCGTTTGAAGCATATCCAACCAATACCCGTCGCTGATCTGGCGAGGCTCGACATTGGGGAGCTTGCGGCGATAGAAGCCGGCGACGATGCTCGGTCTCCCGAAGCCCTCCGCTCGCAGGTAGTGGATTCGCATGGGATCGAATCGTACGGTGCCTAACTCCTGCCGGAGCTGGGCATTGGGCCAGTCCAGGTGGTATTCCGCGACGAGGCTGCCGTTGGGAAAGACCTCCAGCACCCGCTTTTGAGCAAACTGTTCGGCGGCGGCGGGGTCCTTCGAGGCAGCCTGCTTGGCGGCTTTGAAGAAGTAATCCCCTAACGAACGTGCGACGTCTTCCGAGAAGAACATCCATCGCACTTTCGGCGACAATTGCGCGGCGGCACTAGGTTGGCCGGGAGCACCCGGATATTCCCCCGGCGGTCCGCTCGTGCCCGGATAACCGGCTTCGCCCGGCGGCTGAGCGCCGGGACGCATCGGGGGCCGACGGCCCGGTGCCGGCCGAATCGGCCGAGCCGGAACGTTTGCCTTGGGCGGTTCTTCCCGCGGCAAGAGTTTGAGTGAGACCAGCAGTCCCGGATCGACGAACAGGTTGGCCCCCAACCCCAATTCCATAAGCGGTTCCGGGCCTTCCTCCGAGTGGGCCTTGAGAAACTGAAAGACCTGGGCTCGGACGGAGTCCATGGGCAAAGTCGCAGCCAATAGGACCTCGCGAGGATTCTCCCTCAGCGACTTGGCGGACGCGATCCGAGTTTCTACGAATCCCAAGCCTTCGTCCGTCCAAATGCGGGGCGCGAGCTTGAGGGCTAAATCTCGGGGCAGGCCCGTGATACGCAGATTGCGCTCACGCGGTTGGACGCGATTTCCCACTGTTTGGCCGGCACCGGGAGGACCGTAGCCGGGTTGCGTTGGGTAGCCTTCCATTTCGTACCCGCCGGGCGGCGTGCCGGGAGGACCGTATCCCGGCGGGGGCTGCGACCCGCTTCCGTACCCCGGCGGTGCTCCACTCCCCGGGTAACCCGGCGGCATGCTTCCTCCGGGATAGCCTGGAGGATAGGGCGAGCCTCCGGGAGCGGGGGCGGCGCCGCCAAGAATGCCCGAAAGCGATACGGAACCCGGTCCCTGTGTGCCGGTTGCGGAGCCGGCAAGTCCCGCAAGTCCGGCCAATCCGGTGGCGTCCTCGGCCCCCATGACGGCAGCTAACACGGCGGATGTGAACTCGGTGACGATGTCCACCACCATCGCCACGGCGGGGTCCTTGGTATCACCTTTTTCGGCGAAGACCAAAAGCACCGGCAAATTCTCCGGCACCGGTTTCATCAGGAACGGTACGAAGAGCTGGCGATCGCTTTGTCGGGCCTGAGGACTAAGAACGTGCGACGCAACTCGGATGCGAATCCGCTCGGGCATCTTGTCCTGGAGCAGATCGAAGGTGAGTTTTTGGATCTCTAAGCCCGTCATTTTCGGTTTTCGGGGGCCTGACGACCCGCCCGGTGGACCGTAGGGCGAGCCGCCGTAGGGCGAGCCGCCGTAGGGCGAGCCGGGCGGCGCACCCTCGGGGCCATATTCGGATCCATAATCGGTTTGCACGGATTCGGGCGACGACCCGTAATCTGTGGGCGGCTCCGAACCGGGCGGACCGTAAGGCGTGGATCCATACCCCGGCGGCGGGCCCGTCGGACCGTAACTGGGAGGCGGACTGCCGGAACCGTAGCCGGGTGGGGGACCGGCCGATCCATAGCCGGGCGGCGGCATCCCGCTGCCATACGGCGACGCCGGTGAACCTGTGGCAGCCGCAGTTCCCGGCACCGATCCCTGCGCCCCTTGCATGCGCGGAGGATCACAAAGAAGCTTCACGACGAGCTTTTCATACTCGGCGCTTTGCAAACGATCGACGGCTCCTTTGACGGTGGTCTCCACCGCCAGATGGTCGTCAATAACCGCAATTTTTGCTTCCAGCAGGTCGTTGATCGTCGCCAACGCAGGCTGGAGGCCCACTTCACCGATTTGCACCAGGCCTTCCACGCAGGTCTTCAGCAATTTGGACTCGAACTCCGGATCCTTGTTGGCTTGCGCGGCCGGTGCCGCCCCCCCGGAAGGTGCCCCGCCGGGAGAGCCATAAGGGCTTCCCGATCCGTAAGGACTCCCCGAACCTGGGCTGCCATAAGGAGGTTCCGAGCCAGGACTACCGTAGGGACCAGCCGACCCGGGGCTGCCGTAGGGTGAGCCGGAGCCATAGGGGCTTCCGGAACCGGGGCTGCCGTAGGGTGATCCGGATCCGTACGGCCCGGGACTCCCCGAAGGCGCTCCACCCGCCTGGGCGGATCTCGGCTGTTCGATCAAAGCCGCAAGAATGGGGACGGTTTCTTCCGCCGGCTTTTGATTGGACGTGGTCGCGGCGACGAGGTGACCCACGGCATCGAAAAGGCGCGCCTCCTGCTTTTCCCGAGCCTTTTTGAAATGCTCCTCGGTCCAATGGGCGAAATCTTCGGGAAACTCCGGCTCCGTAGGCTTTTCCGGTTTTTGTTCTGCGGCCGTTTGGGGCGGCGCTGTGGGAGGCGGCGCAACGGGCGGCGGTGTCGGTGGTCCGCTGCTCGCTCCCGCCGACGATGAATCACTGCTCTTGGAGCAGCCCGGCGCGCAGATCATTGCGAAAAAACACCACGCCAAGAGGCATCCGACGATTCCCGACGCCTTCCATTTACCAAGGGAAGAAACCATATCGCCACCTCCTCTCCCGGCGACGCGAGGCGATACCACGCTGCTGATCCCCAGCTCCGAAACGAGGGAATATCCCGACAAGCGTCCGTCCCACTTTGCGATGCTTATGTTCCGGCCGTCGCCGTGTCCCAGCCATCGCACGACGGTATTTTAGCAAATCACGGCGGGCAATCCCAGTATTTTTCGATCGCCCGGAGCCGTTTGTTGGTTCCGTAGCGGCGAGGATATCGAGCCTCGGGCAAAAGTTGCAAAACCCACGGGCTGTTGGGGGTTAAGACTGCGGGACGTTGAAGATCTCACGTGACTCCTCGCCGGGTTTGCCCATTTGGCTCAAATTATGCTCTGGTCATGTTCTGCCCGCATTTGCTATACTGGGGCCGCGCAGAAACCGCGCCCGAATTCGACTCCGTTTCGCGGTGGTAACGCTGTGCAAAGCTCGCTACAGGGAGGTGGTGAGTGACGGCCGAATCTTTGCGATTTCTCCACTCGGCAGACCTGCACTTGGATCTTCCGATTCAAGAGATCGTGGATGCGCCCCCGTCGATTGTGCAGCGTATGTCGGAATTGTCTTCTCGCCTCCTTCAGCGCTTGATCGAAATTGCGGTATCGGAGGAGGTGCAATTCGTATTACTCGCGGGCGACGTGATGGATTGGCGGCGGGCGGGACCGGCGCTATGTGAGGAATGGATCGCCTTCTGCGAGACGTTGGCCGAACAGGGAATTCCCGTCATCCAGGCGGCGGGTGCCAGCGAGCGTGCGGAGCCTATGCCCGCCTCGCTTGTGCCGCAGGGTGTCGTTTTGCTTTCGGGCGAACGACCGCGGACGATGGATCGGACCCTTGCAAGCGGAGTGCGAGTGGTTTTCGTCGATTGGCCGGAGGACGCGGCAGGCCCGGATTCGGACGCCTTCCTGACTTCCGGCAGGGAGGGCGATTACGTAATCGCGGTGCGCCATCGGGCGGGCGGGCAAGGGTTGCCGAGCTTGGTTCCCCTCGACTATTGGGCGCTCGGCGGAGGGCACAAGCGGGCGACCGATTCTTCCGGCACGGTGACGCTTCACGATCCCGGCGTGCCGATTGCCCGCCGCCCTTGCGAAGATGCAACCTCGTCCGTCACGCTGGTGACTTTGCGGCGGGGCGGAGCGTGCGATTTGCAATTCAAGAATACCGGCCTCCTACGCTGGGAAAGCGTTCCTTTATTGCTGACCGAAGCGTGTTCGGAGGCGGAGTTCCTTTCCCATGCGGTTCAAGAATGGGAGGCTCGGCGGCAGACCGGTTCGGCTGAGCACCTGCTCCGGTTCGACGTTTGCGGCGATCCGGTTCGCATGATCGCTTGGCGGCGAGCCGGCGTCTTGGACCGGGTCTTGAGCGAGTTGAGAGCCAGATGCGAACGGGAGAATGGCGGACCTTGGCCGCTGGCGATCGAGCTGGATCCTTGGGAGGAATGGCCCGCCGAGTGGCTGAACGAAGACTCTTTCCGCGGCGAGTTGCTGCGACATTCTCTCGGCCAAGCGCGCGAATTGTGCGAGGAAATCCGAAGCGAGGTCGGCGAATTCCCGGAGGCATGGCGGACTGATCTACAATCCGCCGCCGAGTGCGATGACGCGCAAAAACTGGGACGTTTGGCCGCAGTGACCGTCTTGGAACGGCTCGGCGCGGCGGAGGATCCATCGTGATTATCCGCGAATTACGGATCGAATCCTTCGGCGTCTTGCGAGACGTCGCGTTCCACGGGCTGGGACCGGGCGTTCAAGTCGTATACGGGCAGAACGAGGCGGGCAAGACGACGCTGCTGGAGTTCATCCGTGGCATGGTGTTCGGATTCGAACCGCGGGCCCGCTACGTTTGCGACGGCGAGCAAATCCTTTCCGGTCGCATGGCCGGCGAAGTCCGAGGCAATCCTTTCCTTATCAGTCGGCGGTTTTCCTCAGCGGAAGGGGAAGCCTGTGAGATCCGTTGGAACGAACAAAGGCTTTCCGAGGACGATTTTCGGGAGCTTCTGCACGGCTTTGACGAGAGCGTCTTTTGTTCGGTCTTTGCCATCACCTTGGACGAATTGGCACGTTTGCGGACCTTGGATGAGGCTCAAACGGCCGATCAATTCTACGATCTGAGTTTAGGGCTGGATCGGGCAGCTTTGGGGCGACTTTTCGCGGAAATCGGCAATCGGCGTACGTCACTGCTGGATCCCGTCGCACAATCGGGCGAGATACCGCATCTCATGGCCGAACGTCGGCGACTCCGCCAAGAGCTGGAGAACGCGGCAATCGCCACGGAAGAGTATGGGCGATTGCGTCTGGCGCGGGATGAATTGCTGCTGTCGAAGGCGGCGGAGGAGGCGGCCGCCGAAGAATTGTCGCGCCGATTGGAGACGCTGCGGACCCTCGACGCGTTGGCGCCGCAGCGCGAGCGTATGCGGGAATTGCAGTCTCTCATCGCGGCCGACGCGCCGTCGGAGATCGCCCTAAAAGATTGTCTGGCGATGGTCCGGCGGGAGCGGAAGAAGTTGCTGGAAATCCGCAGTCGCATCCGCACCTTATCGGAGCGTTATCGGGAACTGACCCGAGCGTTAAATGAGAGCGCACCGCGACCCGCCTTGCTGGCCATCGCACCGGCGGTGGAGGGCATGCGGCTGAACCTGCCGACCATCCGCCAATGGCTCGAAGAGGCCGAGTCATGCCGCCGCGCAATGGCTGAATCGGCCGAAAAACGCCGCGTCATCGAAGCCGAACTGTTTTCCGAATTCCATTCCGGCGATGCCTCCGGCCAGACAAAGGCTGCGGGGGCGAATCGGGACGAGCCTCTTTCCGGCACGGCTCACGGGGGGCTGAACTCGGCGTGGATGCGGCGTACCGACCGAGCTTGGCGAGAAGTTCGGGGTTTGCTAGTCCGGTATCGGAAAGCGAAACGGCGTCTCCAGACGCTACAGGGAGAGCAAGAGAAGATCGCCGCCGGTTTGCGCGACCGGTCGGGCGGCATCGACCCGGAAGAAATAGCCCGCGAAATTCAACGCCTCGGCGATCGCCTCGCCAAGCTGCGACGGTTGGAGCAGATTTGCGCCCGAGTACGTGAGACCGAGAAACACTGCGAGTCGGCTAGGCGCGAATTGCTCAAGCACCTTCCCGAGGAATTGACGCTGCAACAAAACGCCGTCCTGGGGATTGTTTTTGTGGTCGGGCTGTCGTCGGCCTTGGCAGCCGGATTGGGCGCTATCGGCGTGCCGAGTTTCAGCGGCGTGGGCTGGATCTGGGGCCTCCTTGGCGGAGCGGCGGCGGCGACGGTCCCGGCCGTGCGATCGCGGTTGCTGGCGCGGGCCGGGACGGTACGTGCCGAAGCCGTGCGCCGCCTGGAGACGGCAGAAGGCGAACTGCGCAGCCTGAAATCGGAACAGGCACGGCTGGAAGCGGAATCAAATTCCCTGCCCGAGCGGCCCGATGAGTCCGCCGCGAGCATGGAAAAGCGGCTCCGAGAGCTTCAGGAATTGCGGGTGTGGCTGGACGAACAGCGTGCCGCGGAGCAGGCCGTCGCGGAAGGTGAACGGGTGCGACGCGCCGTTTCCCGACGGCTTCGCCGCTCGGTGCGCAAGTGGAAGGAATTGTGGAGAAACGCCGGTTTTGCCGGGAGCCCCTCGCCGCTCCGTTGGCCGCTTTGGCGACGCCGGCTCAAGGACTGCCTGGAGTTGGACAAGAGAAGTGGGCAGCACGCGCAGCGATTGCAATCCTTGGACGAGCGTTTGGCGGCAGTGTCGTCGCGGATCGAGGATCTGGCACGCGACGCGGCCGTTGCTTTGCCCGATGGCTCACCGGAGGACAAAATCCGTTACTTGCTGGGCCAGGTTGAAAAGGAATCCGACGCACGGAGCGAGCGCCGAAGGATTCGCCGCGCCCTGGCTTCGCTCCGCCGAGAATTGAGAAAGCACCGCGCGATTCGGGCAAAGCGTCGGTTTCGGCTGAAGCGACTCTACCAGCGCGTCGGCGTGGTCGGCTATTCTCAGTTGAAGGCGAAGATCGAAAGTGAAGAGCGGCAAGCGTCCTACAGACAGGAACTGCATCGACTCCAAGTTCTGTGGCAATCGACGGTGGAGGGCATTCACGATCAGGAATTGCAAAAGTCGGCATCACTCTCGGCGGCGGAGGTGCAACAGGCCGTCCAGAAACTGGAGACGGAACTGGATATGCGACGCAGCCGCTTGTCGGAGCTGCTCCAGCGTCTCGGACGCGTATCCGCCCAAGTCGAGAGCCTGGCAGGTGATCGGTCGGCGCAGATTCGGGCCATGGAGCTGGCGAGCGTGGAATCGCAAACGAACCGTGCCGCGCGCGATTGGTGGACCTTGTCTCTCAGCCAGAAGGTCCTGGAAAGGGTTCGACGGCTTTATCAAAACGAACGCCAGCCCCTGCTTCTCCGGGAAGCCTCGGAGTATTGGCAACGGATGACGGATGGACGTTTTCGTCGTGTTTGGACGCCCCTTGAGCAACGCGTGCTCTTGGCGGAGGATCGCGACGGACGCAACTACAGCCTGGATCAGCTCTCGCGGGGCACACGCGAGCAATTGTTCTTGTGCTTGCGTTTGGCCTTGGCTTCGCATTTCGGTCGGCGATCCGAACCGATTCCGCTGGTCTTGGATGACGTGCTCGTGAACTTCGATCAGGTCCGCGCCGAATCCGCCTGCTTGACCCTGATGGACTTTGCGGGCGAAAGTCGGCAAATCTTGCTTTTCACGTGCCACGATCACGTGGCCGGGCTTTTCGCGGCGGCGGGAGCGGCCGTATTTCGACTGGAGGATCGCCGCGCGGAGGGCGCCTCGGATATCGAGATCCCGCCGGATCGCAAATACCGGATTACGTCCCCTGAGCCGAACGTCTCCCAGGCCCAATCGCGAAAGAAACGCTCCGGAAAGGGCCGCCCGGCGACTCGTGCGGTCGATCAAACGAAGCAGGAAAAGGAAGAACCGTCCGATTCGCGTACGGCGGAGGAGCAGAGCAGGCGGTCCGAGGCACCGCGGCCAAACCCCGCTCCGGAGCAGGTGGAAGCGTGGTTTACGGTTCCCGAGCCGTATCCGATCGTCGAGGCCTCGGACTCGAAGGAACCTCAATCCGGCCGACGATCCTCGCACGCCCCCGGCCGCAGGAACCGGGCGGCATGAAAGGGAGGGCGTGGGTCGGTGGCGCGCCGGAAGCCGGCGCGATACTCATGGGTTGGAGGCGACGGAAAGGGCGGAGTCGGTGTTCCAAACGACGCCGCTTTGGTCGGAGGTCTCGGCCCTTCCGATGATCCACGATTCCACTCCCGCGGCGGCGAGTTGCTTGCGGATGCTCTCGGCGTAGAACGGGCTGACGACGAGAATCATACCGATGCCCAAATTGAAAACCTGCTCCATCTCTGCGTCGTCGATGTCCCCCAACTTTTGGAGCCAAGAAAATATCGGCGGTACCGGCCAGGCGTCGCGGTCGAGGACGATTCGGATTCCCGGCGGTACGATCCGGGCAAGGTTCTCTCGAATACCCCCGCCCGTGACATGAGCGATACCGTGGACGACGGTTTTTACCGCGTAATGTCGCAAGACTCCGCGAATGGGTTTGACGTAAATGCGAGTCGGCGTCAATAGCGCCTCGCCGACCGTCGTTCCCAGTTCTTCGACCCGGTCTTCCACCGATAGTCCGGCGACTTCGAATACCACCTTGCGCGCCAGGCTATAGCCGTTGGAGTGAAGGCCGGTGGAAGCCAGGCCGATGACGGAATCGTCGGCGGTGATGGCCCTTCCGTGGATGATGTCTTCGCGCTCGAGGACTCCCACGCAGAAGCCGGCCAGATCGAAATCGCCCGGCCGGTAGATGTCCGGGAGAATCGCAGTCTCGCCCCCCAGCAGGGCGCACTGGGCATCGCGGCACCCGGCGACGATTCCTTCCAGAAGCTCGGTCAAGAGAGGCGGATCATCCTTCGGCATGGCCACGTAATCGAGAAAGAATAACGGCTCGGCGCCGCAGCACAGGGCATCGTTCACGGACATGGCAACCAGGTCGATGCCGACCGTACGATGAACCCCCATTGCCGAGGCCACTTTCAATTTCGTGCCGACGCCGTCCGTGCAAGCCACTAACACGGGATCGACGTAGTTGCGGGCGAACAACGGTCCGGGGAAATCCAGGCGGCAGAGGCCGGCAAATCCCTGCGGCAAGTCGATGACGCGAGCGCATTTGGTCTTGGCCAACAATCCGGGAATTCGAGCCATCGCTTGGCGGTAGAGATCGAGATCCACCCCTGCCGATTTGTAAGTTGCTTTTGCCATGGCCGAGACCGATATCCTCGGAGTTTTCGGTGCGGTTCTGGGAGATTCTGACGCCATGAAACAGATGCCCGAGAAGCGACGGAAACGATCCCGGAAACGAACTCCGTCGAGCGGCCGCGCGTCATCGAAGCATGAGCACAAAATACCCGGGCGGTATGATACACTTGTAGTATAGCAGCACTTGGCGACGCTGTAACAGTCCAAGACTCGCTTCAGGTGCCGGGCGGGGCGAGCTTCGGGCGAAGGTTGAACAGCCTAAGAAAGAGACGGACTCGCGGTGTGAGGTGGGGTGAACACGGCCGCTTATTGACACCGGTATCCGGGGCGTACAAACTGAAATCGATTGAGCGGACGGCGAGGCTGAAGGCGGTAAATGGGCGCGGCACGAACCTGGTAGCGACGAGCAACGTATTACGTTGGTCCGCAAAGTGACGGTCGTGGTCCGCCCGCGGCGGGCGTGAGCCGGCCTTCCAGATGCCTACCTGAGATTTGCCCCCTCTGCGGAGCCTTTCCTGGCAGCTTCGGAGTTTTCCTTAGGTGCCACAGGGCTGGCGTTTGTGTCGCCGGACGTTATTAGGAATGCGGCGTCAGATTCTTCAACAGACGAGGAGGACCGACATGAAGACGGCGTTATTGGTGGCGGCATCGGCGGTGGGGATCGTGGCGGTTTGCGTGAGCGGATTCGCCGCCGAGATTCCGCCGGCCCCCAAGGCATCGACTTTCGCGCCCGCCCAAGATTTGGTCGCGGCGCTGGACTCGTACATCGAACGAATCGGCGAGGCCCTGGCCGACGCGGACGAATATACGGATTTGCAGTCGCGCGTCGTCAAGGATGCCGAGACGGTTTCCGTGCTGGCCCTCGTTTTGGGCTTGCACGACGAGGATAACGCCTATAAGGGGGCGGCTAGCGAGCTGATCAAGACCTCGCAAGCCGTGGCAAAGGCGGCCGATTATGCGGCCGCCAAAGCCGCCTTCGAGCAGTTGCAGGCCGCTAAATCGGCCAAGGGCGGTGAGGTGACGGGCTGGGTGCGCGTCGCCTCCCTGAAGGCCTTGATGGAGCAAGTGCCGTTAGTCAATTCCCGACTCAAACGCAGTCTCCGCCGCTTCGACCGCCAGGCCGAGAGCATTGCTGTGGATGCAGCGGTTCTCGCCGCCATCGCGCAGGGTAGCATGGCCAACTTGGAAGAAACCATTCAGCCCAGCAACTCCGAGAAGTGGTTCGCCTACTGCGAACAGATGCGGGACGCGGCGGCGGCGGTCAACAAGGCGGCTCGGGCGAAAGATCAAGCCGGTGCCGCCGCTGCTGAAGAGGCTCTAGCCAAGAGCTGCGACGATTGTCACGTCGTCTTCCATCCTGAGGGTGTAGGCAAAACGGAATGATCGCCCAGCCGAATGACGGCCGGATACAGTACGAGGGATGGCTGAGTTCCGACGGAAATGCGCGGAGGCGCTGAGCCTCCGCGGTTTTCGTTTCTGTCGGGCGGTGGAAGGTTACGCGCGGAGCCGGTTTCTGCGATCCTCGCGGCAACCGGCTCGCATTCCCCGATCCGCCCCAAAGTCGCGTTCTCCGTCAAGGCACGACCGTGCCCGATGATGTCCAACATGGGAAGCTCGGCCGATAAGCCACCGTCATGAGAAAAGGGCGCTTCCGTGAACTTGGGCCGAAGGATCTTGCTGTACTTTACCGCGTTTGCCTGCGGTTGGGTCATGATGGGGCTGGAGATTCTGGGCGGCCGAATTCTCTCGCCGGACTTCGGAAGCGGCGTCTACGTGTGGGGCAGCGTGATCGGCGTGTTTCTGCTTTCCCTCAGTGTGGGATATCTCGTCGGGGGGCGGTTGTCTTCTCGATTTCCGTCTATGGTCGGTCTAGCCGTGACGGTGATCCTGGCCGCGGCGTCCGTCGTGCCGGTGGGCTTGTGGTATCCGCAAATCAGCGGTTGGTTCGCTGATCTGGGGCTGAACGAGCGCTGGGGAGCCTTGCTGGCCGCCGGGGCCATGTTTTTCCTGCCGAGCGTCTTCCTCGGCATGGTCTCGCCCTATTGCATTCGCCTGCTGACCCAAAGCGTGGAGCGTGTAGGGGCCGACGCCGGGACTCTGTACGCGGTTTCTACGGTGGGAAGCTTTCTTGGTTGCATACACACCGCTTTTTATCTCATCACTTGGCTGGGCATTCACGCCATCCTGTGGTTGGCTTGCGGTGTGCTCGTGTTGGTGGCGGTTCTGCTTGCGGCGGGATGGAGCGTGTGCACCGCAGCGACGCCTGCCGCCGCGGCGTCAACGACAAGTTCGGATGGCTCCGGACGCAAGGCCGCCGCCGAGAAGTCCGAAGGGTGATTGCGTGGTGCGAGGGCTTTCGATGTTGAAACGAGTCGTGACGCCGCGAGGTCTGCCGTCGCAAGTCGATGCTTCGGGAGTTGATAGCCGGGTAATCGGCAAAGACGGTCGCACCCGGTACCTTGTCGGCACGATGCTGATTTGGTTGCTCGTTTCCCCCTCGTCAAATCCGTTGTTCGGGAGTCAGCCACGGGAAGTAATCCTGCTGGAAACGGAGTCGCCTTATCACTACGTGAGGGTGGTGGAATCGGGCGGAATTCGCCGCCTACAGTTCCGGCGATCCGGGCAGGACTTCGAGGAATCCGCCATCAATCTCCGGAATCCGCTCGATTTTCCGCTCCATTACTACGAACTGATGATGGCAGGCTTTGCGCATCAGCCCAACCCCAAGCGAATCCTGTTTGTCGGGCTGGGAGGCGGCACGCTCCCTCGCGCCATTCGCCATTATTACCCGACGACGCAAATCGACATCATCGAACTCGATCCGGTTGTGGTCGATGCCGCAAAGCGATTCTTCGGCTTTGCCGAAGATGAGAGAACCAAGGTTTACGTACGCGATGCCCGGGTTCAAATCCGTCAATTGGTTCGTGAGGGACGCAAGTACGACATGGTCTTTCTCGACGCCTTCCGCGGGGGATACATTCCCTATCACCTGACTACGAAGGAATTCCTGGAGCTGGTACGAAGTCTGCTCGAGCCTAACGGCGTGGTCGTCAGCAATCTCCAACCGGGTTTCGTTTCGTACCATTACCAGCGGCGGACGATGGCAAGCGTCTTCATCAATCAATGGGCGTATGGGTCCCTTGGAAATGTGATTGTGGTAAATAGCATGGAGCCGTCGCCGCCGAGCCGAACGGAACTGATGCAACGGGCGGAGAAGCTCCAAGAGGAGCATCAATTCAACGTTTTTTTGCCCGGTGTGATTCAGCGGATGCAGAGCGAACTCGACTACAACCGGACCGGATCGATTCTGACGGATGATTTCGCGCCCACGGACGTGCTGCGCTCCATTCCCCAGGAATAAGGCCGGCGGGAGTCTTGCCCGGCGTTGCAGCCTCGGCCATGATAATGGGAAAGCATGACGTATTCACGTGGTGGTGCGGGGAGGTTGTCACGGGAAAGTCCGGTTCTCCGGACGCTGTCCAGCGACCCGCTGGAGTGTTACCACGCGGACGTGGTGGAATTGGCAGACACGCAAGACTTAGGAGCTTGTCCCGCAAGGGGTGAGGGTTCGAGTCCCTCCGTCCGCATTGCCTCAGCCTACGAAATCTTACCAAGTTCCGCATAGACGCGGCGAATAGCTTTTCGAATCACGTGTTACCGGCGCGGTGCAGGCTTCTTTCCTGGACCCGGCGGTCGGAGATCGCCCCATCAGCGTATCAGGGAGGCGGATCCCGAAAAACGAATGGAAACCTCTGCGGCGGCGCCGGTGTAAACCGAAAGGCGGCAGTCCGCCTCGTGCCGGAACCGGAGTCAGTCTCTCGCCCCTTCAAGGTTACGAGATTGCAGGCATCGTGACGGCCGGTTGCGGCCTTCCCTTCCGCGGTACGAAATCCGGAGGCTATGATCGTGGATGCAGCGATTCGCACGGAACACTTGACCAAGGTCTTCGGCAGCGTGGTGATCGCGGTCAATGATCTGTGCCTTACCGTACCCAGGGGGGCGGTCTTCGGCTTTCTCGGCCCGAACGGGGCGGGCAAGACCACGACGCTGCGATTGCTGTTGGGGCTGCACCGTCCCTCTGCCGGCCGCGCGTTCGTGTTCGGGCGTCCATGCGGGATCGGCGCCGCCGACGTTCGCGGAATGATCGGATTTCTTCCCACTAACCCCAAGTTTCCCCCGCATCTGAAGCCGTTCGAATACTTGAATTTGGTGGGCAAGCTCCACCGTATTCCTGCCGAAGTGCGCATGCCGCGGATTTCCTCGTTGATTCGGGCGGTGGGCCTGTTGTCCGTAACGGACCAGCGGATCGGAACGCTTTCGACGGGCGAAACCACGCGATTGGGGATCGCCGCCTCGCTGCTGGCCGACCCGCCGTTGTTGTTGTGGGACGAGCCGACGGCCGGCTTGGATCCGGCGGCGCGGCGCTTTGCCTTGGATCTGATCCAGGAATTGCGCCAAGATCGAACGGTCGTGGTAGCGACACATATCTTGGCGGATATCGACCGGGTCTGCGATCACGTGGGGGTGATGCACGAAGGCCGGATGATCTTTTGCGGCACCATGCAAGAGATGAAACGCCGCCTGCGGCACGACGGCATCACGTTGGAGTTGGCAGGGTCCGCGGAGGGGCTGCGAAAGGCGGCTGAGACGCTGGCGGAACGATGTCCCGTGGATCACCTCTGGCTGAGCGAGAACGTGGTCAGCGTGAGCGTCGCGGAGGGACGCACGCGTGCGGCCGTGTTGGCGGAAATCCTCCAATTGTTGGACCATGCGGGGGTCGATCTGCAAGCGATCCAATCGGGTCACGGCGACACGGAGAGTGCCTATCTTAACCTACTGCAAGAGGATTTGTCGCATGGCTTTGCCCGATTTCAAGACTCTCCCCGCCCGACTCATGCCGATCGCGGCGGTACTTCAGTTTGAATTGCAATCGCTGCTGAAGAGTTGGTTGATCCGGCTGTGGCTGATCGCCGCTGCGTTGTTGGCCTTGTTGACCATCATGGTGGGATGGTCCGTTCTGCCGGATGCCATTCTGATTTCGGTGCTTCTGGCGGCATTCTTGGTGTTTCCCTGGTTTCTCGTCATCATTGTGGTGGGAGTCAATGCTTCGACGGCGGGGCGATTGGATGCCGCCGCCGACGGGATTCTGAGCCGTCCCATCACGCGTTGGGAGTTCCTGACGGGGATCTGGGCGGCCAGACTGCTGATCGTTTGGACGGTGGCCCTCGCCGTCCTGGTACCGGGCGTCATCGCGATTGTGGCGGGAGATCGGCCCCAGGTCGTCGAGACCCAGCCCGTCACGTTCTTCGGCCTCACCGCGGCGGTCGCCGTCGTGCTCGTCGTCTTGGCATTCCTGGTCACTGTCGGCGTCTTGCTGGGAACGCTCTTCAAGAATGCGTGGCTGGCGATGATCGTGCTCCTGTTCGTGTGGTATCCGATCAACGCGATCCTGATGACGTTTCACTTGGCCGAGTTCTCGCCGATCAGCCTCGATCAGGCCATGCCGAGCATCCTGCGCAAGAACTGGTCCGAGGCCGAGGAATCCAAAGCGGAGGCGGCCGGCCCGCTCCAGGCGGAGGTACAGCGTCAAGCGGAGGAGTTCATTCGCAGTCTTACGGGGACGGCGCGTCCGGAACGGCAACCCAAAGGCCCCGGTTTCTACCGGCACGATGACAAGTACGAAGACCTTTCGGTCGCCAAGGTGATCGCCAGTTACGGCGGACTGACGATCGTTTTGTGGGCCTTGACGATGCTCATCTTCTACTTCCGGGACTTGTGATCCGAGGGGGGCCGCGCGTCTGCCTCTTTCCGATGAAACCCTTTTCGCCTCGCGCGTGTAAATACTATCGAAATCGCAGGGGCGATATCGCAACGTTGAAGGGTGAGCGGGTCGTTCCGTCCCACCGAATGACAATCTCATCGGAACTCTGTTCGGGAGAGCTGCCATGCAAGCCGGACCTGCGGGAAAAAGTGTGCTTCGTGTCATGATCTTTTCGGTGATGGCCGTCGGATGCCTGATAGGCAAAGCGGAACGGCCGTACGCGGCGGAGTCGGCCGCCGAGCTTTGCCAATGGGTACCCGCCGACGCTGTCGCGGCATTGATTGTCCCGCAGCCCGCCGAGTTGCTGCGAAAGCTGAATGAAACGCCGGGACTCCAAGAGGCGGTGGGCAGCGCACGTCTTGCGGAAGTGCTCGATCGCAATCGGCAGTTGGGACAGTTGCGGGCGGTGGTAGCCCTTTTGGAGGGCCAATTGCGATCCGATTGGAAAACGATTTTGGGGGACATGACAACCGGCGGTTTCGTGCTGGCGGTGTTGCCCAACAACCGAGTTGTCGTGATCCTCGAGGCGCGGGATGGCGAGGTCTTGCACAAGGTGAACGACTTCGTATTGAACTTGGCGCGTTTGGACCCTGCCAATACCGCCGGGCGGGAGGCCGTTCGTGAAGCCGAGTATCGCGGCGTGCGGGGTTGGTCCCTTTCGCCGGAGGAATCGCATGCCATCATCGATCGTCGCCTCGTGATGTGCAACAGCGCCGAGTTGCTGCGGCGGATCATCGATCAGGCCAAGGACGGCGGCGAGAGTTTGGCCGGCAGTTCCCAATTCAAGACCGCGATGGCTTCCCTGCCGGCGAGCGACATCGGCATTTTTGTGGATTTTCGGGTGTTTCGCGGTTTGCCCCAGGTACAAGAGGGTTTGCGGCAAGCCCGGTCGCCGCTGCCCGTGTTGTTCTTGGCCGGCTTGACGGAAGCCCTGGCCGGAGCCGACTGGCTTGCGCTAGGGTTGTCTTACGCGGAAGAAAAAGTGCAGTTCGCTCTTCGTTCGGGCGGGGATACGGCCCTTGCAAGCGACTTTGGTTTCGCGACGCCGACCTCACCGGAGGAAGGTGCTTTGCCGAATCTGGAGGTTCCGGGAAGAATCATGGCTCTGACCATGTATCGCGATCTTCACGACTTTTATGCTCGGAAGAATGAATTGTTTCCCGAAAGAACCTCGGGACTCATTTTCTTCGAGAATATGATGGGGATCTTCTTCACCGGCCGGAACTTTACGGATGAGGTATTGACCGAGCTTCATCCTTACATTCGGATCGTCGTCGCACATCAGCAATTCACGCCGGAGACCGGTGTGCCCGAGGTCCAAATCCCCGCCTTTGCCTTGGTGTTTCGAATGAGAAACCCCCAAAGGTTTGGGCCGATCGTCGAGGAAGGCTGGCAAAAGGCCCTGGGATTGATCAATTTTGTCCGTGGGCAGGATGCTCAGCCGGGGCTCATTCTGGATCGCGTGGAGTATCAGGGCGTCAAGTATACCGTTTCCTATTTTTCGACCGTCGATGAAGATCTTTCCCAGCCTTTGCCGATGCGTTTCAATTTTCGGCCCGTGGTCATTACTCAAGGCGACGATCTGATCTTGGCCTCGACCGAAGGGTTAGGGAGGTCCATCATGGATGCCATTCGGGCATCCGCGGACTCCGATCGGCCGTTGCCGGGCGTGACCGCTCGCCTGGAGGCGGACTTGGCGGCGGTCGCTCAAGTGATCAATGTCAATCGAGAGGCTCTGATCCGGCAAAACATGATCGAGAAGGGAAGGAGTCGCGAAGAGGCGGTGAATGAATGGGAGCAGTTGAAACGAGTAGTCGAACTCTTCGGCAAATCGGTCGTGAAGGTCGGCGTTCATGATGGTCGGCCGGCCCTTGACGCGGAGATTAGCGTCAAATGGTCGACCCTAGACCAGTTTCTGCCTTCCAAATAGGCATGAATATCGGCGGCACGAGGCTCGACGTTACTTCGGTGGAGCCACGATGCGGAGACCGCACAATGACATCTCATTTCTTGGAGCTGCATGACCGTGAGACGCCGAACGTCGGCACGTTTCCGGCGTCTTCGGACGATGGGCAGGTTTATCCCCAGCCGCTGGAGCGACGCGATGTCGCACACCTATTGCGACGTGTTGCCGCAAATCCTGCTGCGGAAGAGCTGGACCGCTTCACCGGTCAAACGCCCGATGTCGTTTTCCAAGTTCTGACGGAGGAGTCGTCACGCTACGACGAATTCGAGGCGGAATTGCGTCCGTTGGAAGAAGCTGCCGTGCGGTCCGATGCCGCGGACGCGTATCGCACTTGGTTTCTGCGGCGATTGGTTCTTTCACCCTGTCCGCTTCGTGAGTGGATGACCGTTTTCTGGCTGGAGTACTTCGGACTGGGAATTGACCGGGTAGGCGACCTCTCGCTGTTCGACGATGTGGTACGTTCCTTACGTCGTCTGGCGCTGGGAGATTTTCGGGAACTACTGACCGCGGTCCTCCTACATCCGGCGTTTCTGTTGAATGTGCGGGCGCCCGCGAACTACCGTTCGGCCCCGAACGAGCGGGTGGGCGCGGCAATCCTACGGACCTGCTTGGGATATCGCGGAGAGGATTTCTCGGTCCAGGCCCGGGAGCTGGCGAGGGCTTTTTCCGGCCGCTTCATCAATCGCGGGCGACTGCGGGTATCGACGTTTGAACGCGACTCGGGGGAAAAAACCATCCTGGGGCGATGCAAGGCGTACGAGGCCGAAGATATCCCGCGACTAATCGCTGAGGATGCTCGCTCGGCCTCTTGGACTGCGTGGCGGCTCTGTCGCTGGTTTGGCGGTGATATCCGGTTGCCGAGCGACGATTTCTTGACGTCGCCGGCTCAGCGACTGCGGCAAAACGGCACCGTAGCCGAAACGGTGCGGATGATCCTGGCTTCGCGCTGGTTCTTTTCCGACGCCGTGCGTCGCAACAAGCTGAGGCGTCCCCTAGAGTTCACGGCCGCGATATTGCGGGCGTTGAAGGGCAGGATCACTCTGCGTACCGTTACCGAACTTAAGGCGATGGGGCAGGACATCCTCCAGCCGACGACGTTGGACGGTTGGCCGGATGCCGGCAACTATTTTTCCCCGCCGGCTTTGATTCAAAGGATGAACCTGGTCGCCAAATTGGTCGGAGCGGATGAGAACTTCGGCGGTGGATTGGCGCGGGGGGCGATCGAGACCTGGGGCGATCATTTGCCGGACGCTTTGACGGATTTGATGGCGGATCAGGTGATACCGGCGGATAGCAGCTCACAGTGGGAGGAATTGTGCGATCGGTACGCCGCGTCGTCCGGGCGGAGAGAGCAAGTCGCCGCCTCCATGATCTATCTGTTGGCCGTCTCTCCGGTGTTTCAGACGGCTTGAGCCGCTTGCGCCGGTGCGAAGTTGTCGCCATGTTGCAACGGCGGCAAGGAGCGGAATATGCAAACGCTATCGCGTCGAACCGTTCTCCAAAGCGGACTGGCGAGTGCCGCGGTGCTTGGCGGCGCCATCCCCGGATTTCTCCGGCGGGCTTTGGCCGACGAAAGGTTGTCTCCATCCATCGACGATACCATCGTCGTCGCCATTCAACTGGCCGGGGGGAATGACGGTCTGAATACGGTCGTGCCCTACGAGAACGATATCTACCAAAGGAACCGCCCCACGTTGGCCCTGAAGAAAAAGGACGTGATTCCGCTGCAACAAGGGGTGGGTATTCCGGCCCGCATGAGGGGCGTCTTTGACGCGATGGAACAAGGCAGCGCGGCCGTGGTTCATGCAGTGGGATATCCCAATCCGAACGGTGATCACAATCGGGCCATGGAGATTTGGCAGGCCGCCGAACCGGACAATCCGCATCCGGAAACGGGCTGGTTGGGGCGTGCGGCCGACCATCTTGTGCAAGCGCCGTCGGCCGGGGCCTCTCCCATTCCGGCGGCAAGCCCCAGCATCTTCATCAGCGAAATCGCCACGCCGTTGACGGTGATTGGGCGAGCGTCGGTGTGCGTGAAAGCTGCCAACCCGGCCGGCCTAACGCTGGATACCCCATACGGTTTTCCCTCGATCCGCGAGGGCGACCGTAAAGCTGCGGACAGGTCCTCCGAAGCCCTCGTGAGCGACGCGATTGCCGCATCGCTTCGGACGGCGGAGCGCATCGCCGAAGTTGCCCAGGGAGGCAAGTCGGGGAATATTTCCTACCCAAGCACGTTGTTCGCGCGGCGGCTTGAATGGACGGCGCGGCTCATACGGGCGGACCTTGGTATCCGTATCTTCTGCACGGAGATGGGTGGAAGCGGACCGGGCAGCTTCGATACGCACTCCCTGCAAGCCAACAACCACGGGGAATTGCTGGGGGAGTTTTCGGATGCCCTGGCGGCCTTCGTCGCGGATCTGGCCCGCGATGGAATTTTGGAGCGCGTAATCGTTTACACCTACTCCGAGTTCGGCAGAACGGTTCGCGAAAACGGCAGACGCGGGACGGACCACGGCTCCGCGGGGCCGATCTTCCTGGCGGGCGGAGGCCTGCGGCAAAACGTCTTTGGAGAGCATCCCGACTTGACGGAGATGGAAAACGGCGGGGTCAAGCACGCCGTCGATTTTCGGCGGCTCTATGCGGCGATCTTGGAGCGAAGACTTGGCATCCCATCGCTCCCAGTCTTAGGGGCGTCCTTTGAGCCGCTGCCCATCTTGGGGTAGCCTTGTCCAATCCCTGGCGTGGATACAGACAAATCTGGGCCCCGTCGAGCGGAGGCGGGTCGGCTTTGCCCCCCAAATGGAGCCTGTTGTCAGGACGCCGAGACGTTTCAAGGCGAGATGCGGGCGCAGGGAAGAATGCTTCGCATGGGTGGTTTAGTGTGCCGGTGATAACTGATCTTGTCAGGGGGCTGTGGGTAGTGTGAGTCGATAGGGTGACCTCGGTCCATGAAAGTGCCCGGCCGAGTGATCCGGCACGGCGGACGACTGCGGGACGGTATACTAACATGAAACGGAACGTCATGTTCGTGGTTTCTTGTCGGCCCCAGCCATGCCCGGAATGTACCCCCCAGAGTTCAAAGAACGCATTCGCCAGGCCGTCGATATCGTGGACTTGGTGGAGCGTTATCTTCCCTTGAGACGGCAAGGCCGCGGATTTGTGGCCCTTTGCCCGTGGCATGATGACCATCGTCCCAGTCTTCAGGTCAATCCGGAGAGGCAGGTTTTTCGCTGCTTCGTGTGCAACGTCGGGGGGGACGTCTTTAGTTTTGTCATGAAGATGGAGGGCGTGGAGTTTCCGGAGGCCGTTGAGATGCTGGCGGAAATGGCCGGGATCGCCTTGCCGCAGACGGATCGCGGTGCGCAAGGCGGCGCGGGCGAACATAAGCAAGAGCTGTTTCGCGTGATGGCCTGGGCCGAGGAGCAATATCACCGCTGTTTTCTCGACATGCCCGAGGCTCAAGCCGCACGGAAATACATCCTCGGGCGGGGATTGTCTCGCGACAGCGTCGTTCGTTTTCGACTCGGCTATTCCCCGCCGCAAGCCGATTGGTTGCTCCGCCGCGCGCGTCGTGACGGTATCGACCCGCAAGCCCTGGTCAAGGTCGGCATACTGCTCCAAAGCACGGGCCGGGAGTGGTTCGATCGCTTTCGCGGCCGCGTGCTGTTCGCCATTCACGACCCGCAGGGGCGGAGCGTGGGACTCGGTGGAAGACTCTTGCCCGATGGCGCTACGAGCTCGCCGGCCAAGTACATCAACTCGCCGGATACGCCGCTTTTCAGCAAGAGCCGACTCCTCTACGGCCTGGATTTGGCCAAAGAGGCGATTCGGAAAACGGGAACCGCGCTGATCATGGAGGGTGACACCGACGTCATTGCAGCGCACCAATTCGGCTTTACCAACGCGGTGGCCGTGTTGGGAACGGCACTGGGAGACTCTCACCTGAGGTTGTTGCAACGGTATGCGGAGCGCGTGGTGTTGGTGCTGGACGGCGATGCGGCGGGGCGACGGCGCGCGGCGCAGGTGCTGGAGCTGTTCGTCGCCCGACAATTCGACATGCGCGTTTTGACCTTGCCCGATAATCTGGACCCCTGCGATTTTCTGTGTGAGCGCGGGGCGGAGGCCTTTGCGGAGGCCCTCGAACGCCATGCGACGGACGCCTTGGATCACGCCGTGGCCGAGGCGACGCGCGACCTGGACCTGGAACGCGATGTCGCCGGGGCGACGCGAGCGGCGGAAAACGTCTTGGCGATCATTGCCAAAGCACCGTTACGGGTTGGAGAAACCAGTGCGCAACAGCAAGTTCGGGAGTGGAAAATCGTCGCGCGGCTGGCCGCCATGACGAGGATACACGAGGACTTGTTGAGGCGGCGGCTGGCGGAAATGAGGGCGGCCGCCGATCGGCGGACAGCGCGAACTCTCGCCGCGAAATCGCCGGAAAAGGAGGACGCGCTCGATGCTTGGGAACGGACCTGCTTGGAGGTCCTGCTGTCATCACCGCAAGCAGCGCAACGCGTGTTTGAAACGTTCACGGCCTCGGATTTTCGCTCGGAGGCGGCGCGGGCCGTTTTCGAGACCGCGCGAGACCTGCAATTTTCCGGAATTCCGCCCACTTGGGAAAAATTGCTCTTGGCAATCGACGACCCAAAGCGCAAAAATCTACTAATCGTGTTGGATGAGGAGGCCAGGCGGAAACTGATCGCCGGGCAGCCGTTGGAAGACCTGATTCGGGACCTGTTGAAATCGTTTTACGAGCGGGAGGCTTTTCGCCGCCGCGGAGACTTGCACGGCGTGTTACGCCAAGGAGGTTTGCAGCCGGAGAAAGAACTCGAATTGCTGATGCGGATAGTGGAACAAGAACGAAATCGCCAAAAGTTCGCCGATCCCACGGAAGGGTGAGGATTTTGGCGTCGGGAAAGAGGGTTCCCGCAGCTTAGTTTTCCCGCAACTTCCCCTCGATTCCCGATTCGTTTGGCTCTCGACGCGCTGGGATGCGCGAAAGGAGACGACCCGTGAAGCACGGCGACAAGGAATTGTGCGCTCTGATTGCCCAAGGAAGGGCTCAAGGTTATCTCACCTACGATCAAGTTACCGCTTATCTCCCGGACCAGGAAAACAACGCCGATCGGTTGGATCGCCTGGTCACTGCGTTGGAAGAGGCCGGCATCGAGCTGTTCCGCGGGCGACCGCCCATCGCGAAGGTCTCGGCTCCGAACGAGTCCGGCTCGCGTCACGAGGACGCGCTGCTGAAGGACCCCATCTTGCAAGACTTGCTGCCCGGCGAAAAGTCCCGCTGGAGCAGCGATCCGATCCGCCTGTACCTCAGCCAGATGTCCCAAGTACCGTTGCTCAGCCGGGAGCAGGAAGTGGCGTTGGCGAAACGGATCGAGGTGGCCCGGAAGCGGTTTCGGCGTTCCGTCATCGGTTGCTACTTGGTGCTGAAGAACGCCGTGCAGATCTTGGAGCAGGTGCAACAAGGGCATCTCTCGTTTGATCGCACGCTGAAGGTCTCGTTGACGGATCAATTGACCAAAGAACAGATTCTTGCGCGTATGCCGCACAATCTTCCCACCTTGCGGGCGTTGATGGCGGCCAATGAGCGCGATTTCAACCGCCTCATCAACCGGCGTTCCCCCGCGGCGCTGAAGGGTCGCATCCGGAAACGCTTTTTGGCGCGTCGCGCCAAGATGCTGATTCTGGTGGAAGAGTTGGGCCTGCGCACCAGGCGCGTCAGGTCGATGATGAAGCAGATGCGCGACATCCACACGCGCATGGGCGAGATCCGCGCCCGGCTTCACGATTTGAAAACCGCGGCCGGCGGCGTCGGAGAACGCGAACGCCTGCGGCGGGAACTCCGCGATCTGATGGTGAGTACTCAGGAAAGCCCGCGGAGTTTGGGGCTGCGATGCCGCAAGATGGAGGCACAATTTCGAGACTACGAAGAGGCCAAACGCGAATTGGCGGCCGGCAATCTCCGCTTGGTGGTCTCCGTGGCCAAGAAATACCGCAATCGCGGTCTGAGCTTTCTTGATCTGATCCAAGAGGGTAACACGGGATTGATGCGGGCGGTCGATAAGTTCGAGTATCGCCGCGGCTTCAAGTTCTCGACCTACGCCACGTGGTGGATACGCCAGGCCATTACGCGGGCGATCGCCGATCAGGCTCGTACCATTCGAATCCCGACGCACATCTTGGACCTGATCGGCACGTTGAAGAACGTGTCGCGGCGTATGGCCTACGAGCTGGGGCGGGAGCCGACCATCGAGGAGTTGGGCCGGGCGGTCCAGTTGCCGCCTGAGGAGACGGAGCGTATCCTGGAGTTAGTTCGACAGCCCGGCAGCCTGGATCGTCCTATCGGCGAGGACGAGGACGGGACGCTGAGCGAGTTGGTCGCCGATCGCAATCCCGACAAGCCGGAGCACGCGGCGCATCGTGAACTTCTACGGCAACGCATCGAAACCCTGCTCAAGACGCTCACGTACCGCGAGCGCGAAATCATTCGCCTCCGTTACGGCTTGGGGGACGGGTACAGTTACACCCTTGAAGAAGTGGGACGCATCTTCAAGGTTACGCGCGAACGCGTGCGTCAAATCGAAGCCAAGGCGATGCAGAAATTGCAGCACCCGGTGCGGACGCGACAACTGTCCGCCTTCGTCGACGGTGCCGCCGGCTGATCGCTCTCCGGCGGCGGTGATACGCAGCCGCAGCCCGGGCTGCCCGATTGGGCGGCCCTTTTTTTATTTTTGAAAAGATCGAGGAGGCTCTTTCGCACATGACATCCCAAACCGAAAAACATCCCGATACGTTCCGGCGCCTTCATGCCCTGCATCAGCTCTTGGAGGAACTCCGCGGCCGAATGATGAAGGGACCTCGCTTGGCACAGGCCTACGCGCGGCAAGTTCAAGAGGCCGAGCAAGCCCTCGAATCCGCTCGCAAGTCGCACCACGACTTGAGGATGGCCGGTCATCGCAAGCAAATGGAATACGATCAGAAGCTGGCCGACATCCAGCGGCGAAAGTCACAGTTATTGCAGGCCAAGGATAACCGTGAATACCAAGTCCTCAAAGATCAGATCGCGGCGGACGAAATGGCCTCTTCCGTTTTGGCCGACGAGGCTTTGGAGCTGATGGATCGTGCCGAGGCCGCCGCACGAAGCGTGGCCGAATGGGAGGAAAAGGTAGCGGCCGTCAAGCGGCAAGCCGAGCAATGGACCGAGGAATTCGCGCGGCAGGAACCGTCGATCCGGGCCGAGATCGAACGGATCGAAAAGGAATTGCGGGGCGTGGAGGCGCAACTCTCCGGCGACATTCGCGAAATGTATCAGCGGGCGGTCCGCACGAAAGGCAGCAGCGCCTTGGCTCCCGTTCGAGGCGAGTTCTGCGGCGGCTGCAATCAACACGTTCCGCTCAATATGCGAAGCCAACTGAAGTTGGGAGAACAGGTCTGGTGCCGGTCTTGCGGCCGACTGCTTTTCTACGCAGACGACGAGTAAGAAGTGCGCGGACGCCGTCTTCCGATTCGGAACTTTGCTGACCGGCGCCGGCTCCACCGACGACGGCGTGAACGGATATCTACCAGTACGATCGATAGACCGGGCGGACATCGCGCTCATAGTAGGGCCGCCGCCGGGTGGACCGCCACGTTCGCCGCCTTCGATAGGATCGGTCGTAAAATCCGCTGAGCCATCTCATGCTTTGCACGAAGAGGATCAGCAATCCGACCAACCCCAGAAGAGTCTCCATGCCCACACCTGAGGAGGCTGCGGGCGGCTGTTGCGAGGACGTGGCTGGGTATGCGGACGGTGCTGCGGTTTCGACGGAGCCGTCGGTTGGGTGGGACGGCGACGGATCATCGGCCGAAGGCTCCGCAGGCGGGATGGCCGTGGGGCGAGAAACGAACGACTCCGCCCCGCTTCGCCCCTGGGGGGAGTACCCCGAGTGCCCGGAACGATAGTCCGATCCGGCGTGGGACGTGGAGCTTGTCGATCCCGAAGTTGCGTTGCCGCCCGATCCTGATGATCCGTAATAGCCGCTTGTAGGACGCGACGAAGCGTTAGGCGACTTGGTTTCTTCGTATCGGGTAGTCCCGCCCTTGTTCTCCGAATATCGATCATCCCGCTCTTCGTGCTCGCGTTTATCGGCGGTGCCGAGACCGTAAGCCGATGCGGAGGAGGCATACGGCGGATTACTCTCCGCGGTACCGTGTCCGTAGTCGGTTTCAGATCTCTTGCCGTAGACGCTCCCGCCGTATCCGTTCTTCTCGCTCCCGACGCTTGAACCCGCCCGTTCCGTGTCGGTCCGTCCGTAGGAGGCACCTCCGCTTTTCGGGTAAGCGTAAGAGTTGGAATCGCTGCTTCGGGCGTCCGCGGAGTAAGACTTGGGCGAGGACTCGTCGTGCGCGGCGGAACCTCCGTTCCCCGCGGTTTCTTCCACGAACCCCAAGGTTGGGGACGCCCGCGAGTCTTGCGACGAGGACGCGTAAGAGCGGCTGGTCGTGGAACCATGGGAGGAATCCCGGCGGCCATATCCCGCATTGTTGTCGTACGCTCCGCCATACCCGCCATACCCGCCGTGACCGTCGCTCCGGCGTTGGTAGCCGGCGGAATCATACGCGGAGCGGTCGAGCGTCGTATCGGATGACCCGCCGGAATAGCGGCTGGTGCCGTCGCTTGGTATGGGCCGCCTGTCGGAGAGGGCTTGGGATCCGGAATCAGGAATCCGCGCTGAGAAGCTCTCCGATCGGCGATCCGAATACGCATTTCGTGATTCGTGACCGCCAATGCTGGCGGTCACCCCGGAGGAACGAGTTCGTTGCGATTCATTCCTTTCGCGATCGTAATCCCAGGTGCGATCCGCGAGATCGCTGGAATAGGATGGCTTGTCCGTCCCGTTCTCGTCTCTTGGACCTTGGGCCGCGTAGCTCCCGGCCCGGCCGGAGTCGTCAGAGGGCGACGGAGGCGAGGATGAGTATTTTCCGGATGTGCCGGTCCCTGCGTCGGTAAAGCTGCTGTCGGAAGAAGGCGGTCCGTATCGCGAATAGTCGGCGTTTTCACTCGTTCGGTAACCCTGAAAACCATGCTGCGTTGATGAGGTCTCGCGGCCGTATCCCTGGGAACCGTATGAGTTGAAGGCATAGGCGGAGCCGGATGTCGAGATTCCGGATGAGGGAGTGTTGCCCTTCTGCCCGCCGCCGTTGCGTGTCGAGTCGCCGGAACTGCTCATTCCACGGTCATGGGTGCCATCCCGGTAAGTGGCGCTATCCCACGACGACGGTGCGTTGCCGGACGCGAGCGACGATGCAGCGGGCGGGGATTTTCCGGGCGGGCTTGCCGCGGCCTGATAGCCTGGACCGCGTGGATCGGCGGGTCCTGCGGACATGCCGTTGCCGTAACCGCTTGTTCCGTTGCCGTAGGAATAGGAATGGGAGCCGCCATCGTCGTTCCCTGAGCCTGGGCGCCAATCGGCCCCACCCGTTCCGGAGGAAGAAAGCGCGACAGAACCTGCGGCGGATGCGCCGCCCGAAGCATCCCTCGTAGGGGCGCTTCCCCAACCCCCACTCCCGTTCGAGCCAAACGAACCGAAGTTGCTCGCGTAAGAATAAGAAAACGGGGAATTGGGAGCCGTCGCGGGACCGGCTGTGCCGTAGTTTGTCTTCCCACTGCCGGGCAAGCTGGAAGCCGCCACGGCGGTCAAGGGAATCGATCCGGAATCGACTGTGGTACCCGCGCCTTTGGTGCTCAGGCTTTCCAGCGGCGGAGTCCCCGCGACGGCGGAGTTGGGCGTTGCGGCCGCCAAGTTGGAGGCATCTCCCGAATCAAGGGGCGGCGGACCGGCTGCAAGCAGTTGCGGCGCCATACCTTGGGGGATCGGCAATCGGTAGAAAGGCTCCTTCAGAGGCGCCAAGAACTCGCGGACGCGCCCGCAATACGATCCCATGGTTTCGGATCCCCCCGATCCGAAGAGTACGCCTGCCAGTTCGCCGCGGGAATTGAAAATCGGGCCGCCGGAATCACCCTGCCGAGCGGCGGCGCGAAGCTCCACGAGTTCCCGTGGGAGATTGAGCTTAGGCGCCAGGTACTGGGTGCAGATTCCTTTGACGGTTCGGTACGCCCCTTGGCCGTAGCCTGCAATCGCCAGCCAGTCGCCGGGCCGGGGGGCCTCTTGGGCAATGGCAACCGGTGTGGCACGCGGCCGCCAAATGGCCAGCGCCGCCAGGTCCCAATCACGATCGGTCCGCAGGACCGTGGCGGGGGATGCGAATCCGTCGGGGAAAAGAACGAGGATGGCGCCGCGGGCGTCTCGCACGACGTGCCAATTCGTGACCACCAAGCCGTGGGTGTCGCTGACCGCGACCAGCGTTCCCGTTCCCAGGGACGCGCCTTTCAAGTCGAGGGCGATGATTCGTGCGACCGCTGGATGGGGCGGCTCCGGCGGCGCAGTCACGCTCCATGGCCAAGCGACGACGATGCCGAACAGGCTCGCCGTCCAAGCCAAGAACGCAATCGCCCTTGGTATCATTCGTGTTCTGCGTTGTCGAAAACGCACAGGGCGGACATCCCGATCACGCTGCGTCGAAATGCGTTCGAAACGATCCTGTCGGATGCGGAACCGAGCCGCCGGTCCCGTTTACGCCGGTATCGGTGACGGCTGCGGCGGTGGGCTAAAAGCGAGACAACACGCCGGCAAGCGCCGGCCGCGACTGCCAGTCGGCATGGGAGACCTTACGAGGCAAGTCGCCTAATGCGTGTCAACCGAGCCTGTATGCCGCCGAAAACAACACGTCAAGGGGTGCAATCCTTGCGGCATCCATGCTCCTCCACGGCCGTGAGCGGAGGACGAGAGATTCCTTTCGTGGTGGGGGAGGCGTATGCTGCCTCTTCATCTACTTTTCGACCATCGAAGCCGAGCAGTCGAAAATTCCCGGGTGCGATGTCACAATGGGAACCGCCGAAAATCCTTCGACGAGCGTCTTGATCCGTGCTTTCGGCATATGCCGACCGCGAGGCACGCTCGCCGGAGCGGCGTTTGACCTTCAGGAACGGCCGGGGCACCAGCCGTAACAAGGGAAGTGGAGGGCGAGAATGAACCGGGCCGGCCTTTGCTTCGGTGACGGGCAAGGCGCCGTCAAGCACCCCTTGCTCCGCCGAGGCGGTCCGGATGTGAACGGGATGGTCACAACGAAAAACGAAACGGCCGCAAGCCGGAAAAAGACTCGCGACCGTTTCGTGAAGGAGGTGTAAACTTGAAGACGCTTTGCGACTTTTCGCGAGTCGACGCCGGACCGTTGACTGGGCAGGTTAAGTGGCCGGTGTCATCGCTTAGAGAAAGAGTGTA
>FWPV01003621.1_pt1 | contig 34613 bp, 23 predicted proteins | sample 2228371 | NCBI WGS metagenome assembly FWPV01 (sample SAMEA103939776, study PRJEB20133) | metagenome | reverse complement strand
GACTGCCAGGCTGACCGCCCCGATGGCGACCGCGATCAGCGCCAGCCCGGCCAGACCCCACATGGTCGAGGTACGCAGGGTCACCCGGTACTCCGCCGAGGCGCTGGCCCCTTCTTCCGGACGGGCGCGGAACGTGATGTTATAGTCGCCGGAGAGGGCTTTCTCGGCAGGCTTGAGATGCGCGGTCACCTCGATCTGTTCGCCAGCCGCGATCTCAGGCAGTTCAGCCGGTTCAAAGGAGGTTGTCCAGCCGCTGGGGGCGGTGGCGCTCAAGGTGACGTTGCGGGCCACCGCGGTACCGGTGTTCTGCACAACCAGGGTGACCGTGGTCTCCTTGCCCGCCTCGGCGTCGCCGGAGAGACGACCATCTGGCGTGGTCAGGGAGATGGCGGAGAGGCCGATGATCTCGGCGGAGAGATCGGTGGTTGCGGCGACATCACCGCTGCGGGCCTGGACGGTGATGGGGTACGTGCCAGCGCGGATGTTGTTGAGCAGGCTGCTTACTTCGATGGTGAGTTTCTCCGTCGAATTGGCCTTCATGGGCAGGGTGACGACTTCCTGACCACCGCTCTTGAACACAACATTGAAGACGGGCGGCGCCTGGGAGGTCAGGTCGACCAGCAGGTCTTCATCGCCGTCATTACGCAGGGTCACGCTGTACCGGAAGGTGGAATCCGCGCGGGCGCGCAGAATGGGCAGTTCGACTTCAAAGGACAGGCGGGCCGGCGCGCGTTCCTGAATGACCAGCTCGATCGGCAGTTCGGCCCGTTGGCTATCGCTGCGAGCAAGCACGGTGAAGGTATAGGCCCCCGACTGAACATCCGCCGGCGGTTCCACGCGCAGCTCGACGGTTGCGTTTTGATCCGGCTGGATGAAAACCGAGTTCACAATCCGCCCCCCACCGCGGAAGGTGGCCACCCAGCCTTCCGGCAGATCGCGTACCTCCAGACTGACGATCTGCGGTTCGGTGGTTGTCCGCAGGGTGAGGTTCAGCGAAGCCGTCTCATTGGCACCCACAACCTGCGAAGGGTAGGTGGTGAAGATCTGGAGCGGTACCACAGGCTGCGAGGTCGTGTTAGTCTCGCCGCTCTGGGCGGCTGCTATCGCTGCGGAGCCGCCGATCAGCGCCACACATGCCAGGAGAACGACGAACCACTTTTTCATCGAACACCCTCCTTTTGTCACGGATATGATGGTGCTTGCAGGTTACTCCTGCGGGTAAACCTCGTCTGTCACACCGGCAGCAGCCCTGAAAGTATGCGGGATAGGCTGCCTGTCGATTCCAGTAAGCCAATACGTTGCTGAGCCGGTTGCGGCTTTCTCCGGTTAGCTGGCGAGGGCAATTTCTAATGCAACTCTTATGGTTGCCACCAGGGAGGTGGAGGATGTTCGATTCAGGCGGCAAGGGGTAGAATCTCCGGTGTGGCGCACCTGTGAACTGGTGGTATGTGGCGGCCAGGAACCTGTAATGCCCCTGGACTATTCGAAACTCCGTGATGAGTCGTTGCTGTACATGATCTGCAGGCGTCATGAGGCGGCGCTAAAGGAGTTGTACGATCGCTACAACGGCCTGGTGTTCAGCATCGCGCTGGAGATCGTGGGCGATCGGCACATCGCTGATGATGTCCTGCAGGATGTGTTTGCCACTGTCTGGCAGAAGGCTGATAGCTACCGTGTGAGCCGGGGCGATGTTAAGGTGTGGCTGGCCAGCCTGGCACGACACCGGGCGATCGACGTCAAGCGCCGCCAGAACCACGATCCGGAAGGCCGCAGCGTCGACCTGTCCGCTGTGGATTTCAGCCTTATAGCAGACTCCCCTGACCCGGAAGATGAGGTGGATATCGTATTGCAGGGGCAGCGCCTCCGTCATGCTCTTAACGCATTGCCGCCAGAGCAACGCCAGGCGCTGCAACTCGCTTATTTTGGCGGCCTGACCACAAAGCAGATCGCCGAACGGCTGGGCGAGCCGCAGGGGACGATCAAGACCCGCATCCGCCTGGCATTGCTCAAGCTGCGCCGGGAGCTGGAACAGGCCAGCGCAAAAGAGATCCCCTGACGGTTGTTGTTCGTAATATCCTTTAAGGGTGTTTTGTGATGGGCGAGCAAGAGATGGTCACCGACTTCCATGTAAGAGATCAGCTGGCAGAATACGCCCTCGGTATCCTGCCGGATGAGGATGCTATCGCCGTCATTGAGCATCTGGCGGGTTGCGCTGAGTGCCGGGAGGAACTTACCGGTCACCAGCGGGTTGTTGCCGCGTTGACACTCGCCGCCCCGGCGGCGCTCCCATCGCCTGAGGCCGGGGCGCGGCTTATGGCCCGCGTCAGTGGCCCGCAGACTACCCCGCCGCGGCGCGTTTTCTCAATGCGGACGTTGCTGGACACCCGCTTGCCAGCCTGGATGGGCGTTGTGCTGGCCGGTCTGGTGATGGTGCTGGCGACGCTGCTGCTTGCCAACAATCCCGCCTCGGTTCCCCAGAGTCACCAGACTCCGTTGCTCACGCTGCAGCAGGACGACACCCAGACCAACCCCTATCTGGTCAAGCTGGAAGCTACCGAGCGCATGCCCCGCGCCAGGGGGGCGGTGCTGATCAGGACCGATGGCCAGCATGCGATCCTGATTGTTGAAGGGTTGGAGCCGTTTGAGAATCAGGCTTACCAGCTGTGGCTAAACCGCGACAACGATCCGGTGAGTGCCGGGTACTTCTCGGTTTCCGATTCGGGCCTGACCGCGATTCCGTTCACGATGCCCGATCTGTTCTTCACCTACTTCGATATGAAGCTCACCCTCGAGCCAAGCGGTGGCAGCCTGCTGCCGACAGGTGCGCCGGTGATGCGCGGTTTCCTCGACCTGGTTGAGTTGCTGCGCCTGTTTGAGTGACGTCTGTGGGGCAGAATGCCCGGCCAGCGCCGGCGATCAGGCGCTGGCCGTGACGATCTGGCGTCCGGTGTTCAGGGCACTGATTTCGATCTGTTGTTCCGCCGGAAGGACATCCCGCCAGGTGACCGTTGCCATCCACGTTTCGCCGGGGAACAGGCAGATATGGTTGGCAGAAAATGCGGCATATCCCTGTGCGGCCACCGGGCGGCCATCCTCCAGCCATACAAACAGGGCTGTGTGCGGGCCGCTGTTGGTGATCCTTACCGCCCACCTGTCCCCGCGATTTTCCCGGTACACGTCCAGGGTGGTCGGCGGAGCGGCCAGCAGCGGAGCGAGGTTCGCCGCGCGGGTGAAGATGTAGCGGCTGGCGGCGCGTGGTGTGTCTTCCAGATCGCGGAGCGCCAGATCGAGGAAGAAGATTTCCCCGTCTAACCGGTCGAGTGGGCAGGTCAGGGAGAGCAGCGGTACAGCCGCGTTGGGCGGAGCGGATACGGCTTGGCGCCATTCTGCCCGGACACTCCCATCCAGCCCAACCAGACGGGCGACCAGCCGGGTGGCGGTGACCGGTGTCTCAAATGAGTTGTGCAGCCAGACCTCAGCCTCAAAGGCGTCGCGACCGGCCCAGGCCATTGTCGGGAAGCGGGCGGAAATGTGCAGCGGCGCATAGGCAAGGGCGACAGCATAGTAGGCCGGCTTGGGCCGCCCGTAATAGTCTACCGCCGACGTGCAGGCTGCCATGGGATACGGCTCGTTGAACTGCCAGGGCAACGTTCCGCTGTTGTGGTATTTGCGGCGGCGGTCAGCTTCCAGGGCGTAGCGCAGCCCTTCCGCCTGCATAAGCTGGGTGGCCCGCACCAGCGCTTCCAGATCGGCGATCTCCCCGAAGACGGCCTGCCAGGTCGGCTGGTGAACCCACCACGCGCCCAGATGGTGCCAGACCGGGTTGTCCAGCGTCACCGGCCAGCGGTTTTCTTCAGCGATGGTGGCCTGCAGGGTCTTGAGGTTGGTCAACCCTTCGACGCCGAATTCGCTGTGCAGGAGCGATGCACCCCGGTTGTAGAGCGTGCATTGTCCTGCTACGCCCTGATACTCCCAGGGGCCATGGACGTCGTGCAGGCCCTGCGGATCGCGCTCGATGTTGGCCAGCGAGTTGCTGAACAGCCGTCCGCTGGGGGAGGTGGGCAGCCACAGCCGGTCGGGATCGAGGCGGGCGACGGTCGCCTTGAGGGCGGCCAGGAGAGGCTGGTCATCATCAGCAGGCTGTTCCGGACGGAGGGTAAGCTCGTTGCCGCCGCACCACAGGATCAGTGACGGGTGGTTGCGCCGGCGGGGGACGATCTGTTCGGCTTCACGCACCATGTGGGCGATGAACTCTGGCGCATCGGGCGGGATGTTATCGATCCCGGAGCTGGACTGGATGAACTCCTGCCAGACCATGATCCCCAGTTCGTCGCAGCGGTTGTAGAATGCTTCTCGCTCGATCAGCCCGCCGCCCCACACACGCAGCAGGTTGACATGAGCCTGTCGGGCCAGCCCTAGCAGATGTTCCAGCTTATCCGGGCGCGGAACGCCGTAGAGCACGTCCAGCGGCACCCAGTTCCAGCCTTTGGCGTAGATCCGGCGGTTGTTGACCAGGAGCGTATAAGGCCGCGCCGCAGGCTCTGCACCCTCGTTCGGGATCAGCGTCACCTGGCGGATGCCAAAGCGGGTCGTGCAGACATCGGAAAGACGGTCATCGTCTTCCAGGGTGACGCGTACTTCGGCCTCATAAAGCGGCTGCTCACCATGCCCGTTGGGCCACCATAGCTGCGGCTCTGCCACCCGCAGACAGGCGTTAAGACACGTCTGGCCGGGGGCCAGCGCGTGGCGACTGTGCTCTCTGGCGACGGTGGCATCGCCCAGGCGTAGCAGCGTTTCCACCTCAACGACCTGATGCTGGTGCGAGTCCAGGGCGATCGACACGGAGACATCGGCGCGACGCAGATCAGGCGTGAGTTGCGGACGGACGAACACATCCTCGATGCGCACCGGGCCGCTGACCTGCAGCCACACGTTATCCCAGATGCCGAGGTGGATCATGCGCGGGCAGAAATCCCACCAGTAAGTCATGCGGCTCTTGTGGGTGCGTACACGGCTTGTCCGGCCAACCTGCGGCTGTTCCGACGGGGCGGGCTGGATCACCACGGCCAGCGTGTTTTCCGCGCCATAGTGCAGGCGGTCGCTAACCTCGAATGTCGCCGGCGTGAACATGCCGGTGTGCGTCCCCAGCGATTCGCCGTTGAGGAAGAATTCTGCCTCGTAATCGACCCCCTCAAAGACCAACCGGACACGGTTGTTCCGGAGCGCTGGATCGACGGTGAACACCTTGCGGTAGAGCCAGGTGCGGGCCGGGATCCATTCCAGCAGCAGGCTGTTGCGCTCGAAGTAGGGATTCGGGATTTCCCCGGCCTGCCACAGATCGTGGTGGACACTGCCGGGCACGCTCCCGGTATGCCACAGACGGGTATCGCGACTGGCGGGACGGTGCGCATCCCGCCAGCGCCAGTCTTCCCCGTAGTAGCCCTTGAACCACCAGTCAGCGCCGTTGAGGCTGATACGACCGGGCTTCACCATTCCAGCAAATCCGTTTCCACGATGGCCTGGGCCGGATCACGCGGCACGCGGAAGGTCTTGATCTCGCCGGGAGCGAAGCGCGCCTCAATCGTGCGATTCCAGTGCGGCAGGTGGATGGTCGCCCGGGCGGCGATCTTCGCCGTCTCGTAGGCGCGCACGATCAGATCGTCGCCATCCTCGGCCTGCTTGAGCACGGTCACCATCACGTTGTCCGGCTGCACAGTGATGAAGGAATCCGTCTGCGGCAATGTCCCATCCGGATGGAAGGACTCGTGCAGGATAAAGGGGCGCTGGTTGAGTTCGGCAGCGCGCCGGGGCGTCCCGGCCTGCTCCCAGCTGCCGGTATGGGGTAGCAGGGCGTAGTGGAAGCGCTGGATGCCCTGATCGATAAAGCTGTACAGTCCTCCCGGCTTGAGCACAGAGGGCATGTGGTTGGCATAGGCCGGGCTGCGCAGGACGGTCAGGCCGATGTCGCACACACCCACATCGTGGCTGTACTTACCATCGTTGAGCAGGCTGAAGCCGTAGGGGATTTCCCGGTCCCGTGACGTGCCGGAGACATCCACCCAGCTCTGGAAAGGCGTCTCCTCTCCGTTGGCGGTCTGCTCAATGTGGCCGTAGGGGATTTCGTGGGTGACCTTCATAAACTTGACATTGACCGGGAAGCGCAGCTTGAGCAGCTTGAACTGCTCCTGCCAGTTGACGACCACGCTGACGTCGATCTGGTCACGGTCCGGATACATGGTGAAGTCCTGGATCAGCGTCGATTGCCCGTAAGCGCTGGTGACACGGATCACGGACTTGACCGGCCCGTGCTCGACCAGCCGGACACTGGTCGCCCGGAACTCCCCGCTCACCTGATCGAAGCGGAAGATGTTGTGCCCCCAGGTATCAGAGGGATCGTCGATGACCACCGGTCGAGCAGCCGGCCCCGAGAAAACCCGGACTTCCGCCAGCCGGTCGTACAGGTTGATGATGTAGCCTGTTTGCGGGTCAAATTCCAGGTGGAAGCGCCCGTTCTCCAGCACAGCATCTGAAGCCCGGACGGGCATGGCCGCCGCCAGGGTGCCCTCCGGCACGAGGCGGTAGGTGCGGTAGCCCAGAGCAGGCAGATCGGCCATGAAGCTCAGCCGGACCCGCCCGGTGGACGTGACCGATTGCACCTCCTGGTGGGGAACTGCGCGATCCTGATCATCCAGCAGCACAGCTCCCTCCGGCCAGCGGTATGTCTCCAGCTCGACATTGGTTTGGACGGGCCAGGTCAGGGGATTGAAGACGACGATCGGTCGGGCGCCTTCCTGAACAGGGATGTGGATTTGCCGGGAGAATGACTGCACGGCGGCGTTGAGCGCCCGATCGGCGATGGCCATGGCCTCGCCATAGGTATCGCGGGCATCATCGTAGGCGCTTTCCAGGCTGGTTCCAGCCAGGATGTCGTGGAACTGGTTGAAGAGCACATCTTTCCAGGCCCGCTCAAAGTCCGCCGGATAGGGCAGGCCGTTCGTCCACGCCGCCAGCAGCGACCACTTTTCCGCTGCCAGCAGGCGGTTTTCCGCCAGGCGGTTCCAGCGCTTGATGCCGGAGTGTGCGGCGTAGCAGCCGGAGGCGTGCTTTTGCAGGTCGCCGTGCACGACCGGTAGCGGCCACCCCCTGGCTTCGACCGCAGTGAAGAACGCTTCCGGCGAGCTACAGATGACACGCGGGTAATCCGGATCGGCGTTGAGGCGGTGGATGCTTTCGATGTTGGCTCTGGTCGGACCGCCGCCGTGATTGCCGACACCGTAGAAGCACATGAACTCATCGATCGGGGGCTTCATTTCGTCGGCGCAGCGGCGAACGTGATGATCCAGATCCTTGCCCCAGGACAGATACTCGAAGGGGATGCGAAAGGCCAGCACGCGGGAGCCATCGTCAGCTTCCCACCAGAACAGACGGCCCGGCAGACTCTTCTCATATGGCATGGGGCGCAGGAAGACGTAGTAGTCCAGCCCACTCTTCTTGAGGATTTGCGGCAGTGCCCCGCTGTGGCCAAAGCTATCAATGTTGAAGCCGACGCGGGCGGTGCGCCCGAATTTTGCCTTGAAGTAACGCTGGCCGATCAGGCCGTGCCGAACGAAGGATTCGCCGCCCGGGATGTTACAGTCCGGTTCCACCCACCAGCCGCCGACCAGCTGCCAGCGTCCCTCGGCCACACGCTGCTGGATCTCCTTGAACATGGCCGGATCGGAGTGCTCCACCCATTCGTAGAAAGCCGCCGAACTGGCCACGAAGATGAAATCGTCATATTCGGCCATACGATCCAGGGCTGAGCGGAAGGTGGCCCGTACTTCCTGGAAGCCTTCCTGCCAGGGCCACAGCCAGACAGGATCGATATGGGCATTGCCGATCATGTGCAGGGTCGTGTGTTTCATTGCTTCTCCTATGCGGACAGGTTCAGGAGAGATACGCGGCGCTGAGTAAGGCCTCAGCCTGCTGGCCAAAGCGCCGGCCAGCAATGGTCAGATCGACGGCGATCCGCACCCGCCGTTCTGCAAAGTCTGCCGGCGGAGTCACGGTGAAGCGGGCTGTCGCTGTTCCACCGGCGGGCAACGTCAGCTTCGGCGGCGTAGCGCAGTACCAGCCAGCCGGGACGATGATGGCCAGTACAGCCTCCGCCGGGTAGGGGAACGGGTTGCGCACTTCGGCCTGGAAGCTGACCGGCTCCCCGCCGCGCGCCAGTGCCTGGTAAGGCGTGAGACGGGCCAGGAAGCCCTCCGCGCCCAGGTCCGGCTCGGCGGGCTGCAGGTCCCGATGCAGGGCGTCCAGTTCGGCGCCCAGGCGATCCAGGCGATCGAAGTAGCCCGCCGGGACCCACAACGGATTCCAGTGGCCGGAGAGAATGATGTCGGGGGCCAGCCGCCGGTAAAGAGCAGCACTCAGCGCGTAGTCACCCGTGCGGAAGCGGTTCGGATATACGTAGTTGAGCTTCAGGCCGTCGTTGTCCTGGTACTGGTCGCCGGTGGCCAGGACGCGCCTGCCATCGACCTCAAAGGCGATGGCGACGGCATACAGCGTGTGGCCGGGCAGGGGGTGCAGGGTCAGGGTGTATTCTTCCCAGGGGATTGGCGTCTCCAGCGGTAGGCGGCGGTCAACCGGGATGGGGTCATACCACAGGCAGGGCAGATCGTAGCGGGTCGGATTCTCCAGCACATCGGCGAAAGACTCCGCCGCCCAGTGCTCGGTCTTTTCCACCTGGCGCAGCAGGTTGATCCCGGCCACATGATCGTCGTGATAGTGGGTTGGCACCACTACAGCGATCTTTTCAATGCCAAACTGCCGCTTGAGCGCAGGCAGGGTGTGCAACCAGGGGCGACGTGAGGCGCGGTCGGCGCCGGAGGCTTCGCCGGTGACAAAGTCATAGCCGAAGTCGATCAGCAGCGCCGTGCGCCGCTCGGAGAGTAACACGTAGGTATTGGCAACTGAAGCCCGGTGGCGGAGTAGATGGGGCGTGATGGCCTCATAAGGCCGCTCATGCAGCTCAAAGAGGCGCGGATTATCGCCGCGCAGGCGGAGCAGCCGCCACAGGCGCTCCACCAGCAGGTCGATGGCCGGGCCGGGTGCGGCGATCGGATCGCCATGAGAAGGAAGGAGCAAATCCGGCGCATGCGCCTTCAGATCGAGGAGCGAGGGAATGCTGGCGGCGACGCCTTCCGCCCCGTTATATGACCACTGAGTGGCGGCCAGACTCCAGACCTGGCCGGGTGCGGCGATCAGATCGCCAGAGAAGGCCACACGCTGCCCGGCGATCTCCGCCAGGAGGGTGATCGCGCCGGTGGTGTGCCCCGGTGTGGGGATGACGGTGAAACACCGACCGCCAAAGTCGTATGTCGCATAGTCCTGGAGCGTCCCGGCGATGGGCACCGGTTCCAGCAACGAGAAACGGTCCTGGCGCATGTTGTAGTTGTTGAAGATCGGGCGGGCCTGCCAGTGGGCGTCTACAGCACGGAACAGATCCTGTTCGGTGTGGGGAACCCAGATCGGGATGCCCGCCGCGACCGCCCGCGCCAGACCCTGACCCTGGTCGCGGTGATGGTGAGTCATCAGTACGGCGGCCACGCTCCTGACGCCAAGGGCGGGCAGGTGATCCAGCACTTCCCCGCTGCCGAAGTCGATCAGGACGGCTGTCTCGCCGGCGCGGATGACGTACACATGGCAGGTATCTTCAAAACGGAATAGATCTTGCAGGATGGTTTGCACGGTGGTGCGCTCCCGATCAGTTGTAACGCCCGTAAGTACGGGCCACTTCGATCATGGCCAGGATGTTCTCGTCGGGGGTGTCGCGGCCACACTGGTCGCCGGTGGAGAGGATGAATCCGCCGCCCGCGCCTGCGGCGTCAATGGCGGCTCGCGCGGCGCGGGCCACATCCTCCGGCGTGCCGAGCAGCATCACATCGGTGGTATGCAGGTTGCCCATCAGCGTAATCTGATGGCCGTGGGCCTGCTTGATCTCGGCCAGGTCGCAATCCCCCATCGGCGGGATTTCCAGCGGGTTGATGCAATTCAGATCGCTCTCCTCCGCGCACCAGCGCACCAGCTCGCGTTCCTTGCCGCAGGAATGGAGCATGGTCGGTACGCCGGCCTCCCGGGCCATGCGCGTCAGCTTCTGGATGGTGGGGAAGGAAAGTTCGCGGGCGATGCGGGGGGATTGCAGGGTCAGTGTGCCGGACGCCCCCAGCAGCACGAAGTCAGGCCGCTCATCCAGAATCATCTCCATTTGTTTGAGTACCTGCCGTTCGTGAAGTTCGCGCAGGCGCTCGATGGCGTCGTGGTTGTAGTAGTACCACAGGCTGAGATCGGCCAGGCCACCTTCGAAGAGGTCCAGCCAGGCCTGAAAGCCCGGATAGCCGATGCTCACGCCAAAGGCGCCCAGTTCGCCCAGTTCCTGGCGTTGCCGCCGCAGAAGTTCCGGGTTATAGCCGACCGGCGGCGCGAACCATGCCTCCAGTAGCGGCCACATAGTGTCAATATCGCGGATGGGCCGCCCGGTACGGGTGGGCGAATCGGCGATGTAGTAGGTTGTCTCGGTCGTGTAGCGATGGCCATCCTTCTGGCTGCGGGTACGCACCACCCAGGTTTCCGCCGTCTTGCGGATATCTTCGACGACGCTGATCCGTTCCCCGGGCCACTGGTACTGCATGGCGCCCTCGGTGAACCAGCCATCAAACCCGAAGTACTTGACTGCCTCGATGTACGCCCGCCACAGGGGCGGATCGGCGAAGTAGTAGATCTCCCAGAACGGCTTGCCCGTCAGCCGGCAGGGAATCATGTTGGAGATATCCGGAGCGACCGGCACCTGATCAGGTTGCCGGTTGGTCATGGCGGTGATCATCCGCTCGCGCGGGGTCATGCGGCTTAGCCCGGTTCCCATCCGTCCTCCGGTGAAAAGACTCTGACGCGGCCATTCCGCACAGCGTCAGCGGCGTACAGGTACATCGCTGCTGACCAGGACTGGCCAGCGAATCCCATGGGACGCCCGGACTGGCCGTGGAACCACTCGTTGAATTCCCATTCCTGGCGGATACCCTGCCGGTTCATCGCTGCCAGTTTTTCAAGCTGGCGGCGCGCTTCCTCCAGCCGCCTGGCCTGAACGAGCGCGGCGACGTAGAAGCCGCCGATGAACGGCCAGGCGCCGCCGTTGTGGTAGTGATAGGGCAGATTGAGGTTGCGGACGCGGAAGTAGTCACGCCAGTCGCGGTCGCCGGGCTGAATGACCGGGTACAGAGCGCGCACCGGATGTGGTTCGTTGAGGCCGATGCCGTGGATGTAGTCCAGGATCAGGTTAGCCTTGCGGGAATCGGCTACACCGAACACGACTGCCAGCAGATTGCCGAGCGTATCGAAGCGGTCGGCGTACTCACGGAAGCCCATGTACGGCAGGTAAAAGGGCCGGACGACCAGTTCTGTCTCCACGCGGCGCAGAGGGTACAGCCATTCCTGCCGCTCCCGACGCACCCAGTCCCAGTCCTTGGGTTCTTCCGGGCCAACCCATAGCAGGATGTTCACCTTGCGCCGGATGTCCTGCGCCGTGCGGAAGTATTCCTCCGCTGGCAGGCCCAGTGCCCCGGCCAGACACCCCATGGCCTGCCAGACGGCATAGTACAGCACATTGTCGTAAAGGACGTTATAGCGGTTGGAGAAGAGGTCAGCCCAGTCCATGGCCTCGTGGACTTCCAGGAGGCCGCATTCGTTGGAGTCCTGGTAACGCAACCAGAGCAAGGTCTTTTCCAGGCTGGGCCAGACCTGGCGCAGGAAGTCCCGATCCTGGCCCAGGGCAAAGTGATAGTAGTGGCCCAGGATGTACCACAGGTTGCTGTCCACGCAGCCGGCATGCGTTGTATCGGCGACGGCACGTCTGCCGTTGGCTTCCGTGCCCAGGTGACCGCCCAGGGCGACCAGGGCTGGATCGTTAACATTCGTGTAGCCCACATTGTGCGGGATCTTGCCGAGCGCGCTCTGGAACTGGCGCAGGGTTTCCAGCGAACGGCGGTGGATGGCCCTGCCTTCCGGGTTACGGCAGAGTTCCAGTCCAAGGCCAGCGATCATGCTATCTCTCGCCCAGACCTGGCGGTAAGCCTGGCTGGAGCCGAGGATGCCCAGCTCGTCGCCGTTGCTGATCAGGATGTTCTCCGCAATCTGTGTGCCGTGTTCAATCAGATCGGTATCCATATCATCCTGTTTTCGAACGGGTGCGCCCGGCGCACCTCCTGTCTGCACGCGCTCGATTGATTGTACTGTGTCCTGTCCTTCTGGCGACCCGATAGCTCCCGTCGCTACGCTGCGGCGACGCCGGGAGCTACCGGCGGCGCGTCACGCCAGATGGCGGAAATGAAGGGCAACACCATCCTTACGTGGCAGGTTTACACTGAGCGGCCCGGCGGCTGGGATGTCGATGGTAAACTGCTGGCCGGTCTCCAGATTCTCGATCAGCCAGCGACCTTCCGCCAGCAGACCGGGTTCGAGGTCGATCTCCGCTGCTTTGTCTTCGTTGCCAGCGTTGACGGCTATCAGAATGATTTCCCCGTCACGGCGGAAGATGGCAGTGTTCACGCCGCGCGTGCGGGATCGGCAGGCGAGGGGTACCCCGGCCCATCGATGGAGCGCCAGCAATAATTCCGGTGTGGGCTGCACATGGAGGACGGTCAGGCGGCCCTGAGCGCGTGCCTGGGTGAAACCGACGATGTAGCGGGTTCCGGCCTGCAGGTTGAACTGCAGGGCCAGTTCCTCCGATGTCAGGTTGACGAGCGGCAGGCGTTCAGCGCTGATGGGCTGGCCGGGCACGGTGGTATAGTAACCCGCCCATGGACTTTCCACCGTATGATCATCGAGCAGGCTCAGGCGCAGGTTGGCCGCATTGCCGTTAACGATGCCTTCCGGCGCGGGGATGTCCAGCAGGTTCAGCGGGCGCAGATGCTCATCGTAACGCGGATAAGCGCCGACACAGATCAGATGCCCACCGGATTCGACGTAGTTGACCAGCTGCTGCTGGCCCTCCCTGGCCAACCAGGGGCCGCCTGCGTACAGGGCCAGCGGGCTGGCAGTGGATGCCCGGCTCACATCCCAGAACTCGTAGTCGATGTCCGCTTCGTACAGGCTATGTAGCAGGGCGTGGCCGGGCCGTTCGGTGCCACGTTGAAGCGGGTCAAAAGTGACTGCAGTGTGCGTCTGCTTCACCAGCCGGGGCGGATCGATGGCCCGGTAGAGATCCGTGATCTGACGGAAAGCGGCAAAGAGATCAGGCCGGGTGCGGCCCCATTCGTTGATCGGACTCTGCGTCCAGTTGTCACGGTTGACGAGCATGTACCAGTTCCAGCCCGCGGCGCCAGCCAGCAGAGCGGAGAGAGCCATCAGGCGGTAATGGTTGGGTGGCAACGCGCCGACGTCGGCCAGCCAGTCATGCCAGATTCCCGCTTCAAATTCCGGGATGTAGGGCAGGCTGGAGTAGGTACGGGTGTAGCGTACCGCTTCCAGAAGGTGGCGGTGTTCCTGGTGCCGCAGGGCAAATTCCCGCGAAGGGTAGATGTCCGGTCCGGCCAGATCGCCGATCGCTTCAAGATCGGCCCACCGTTGCACGCCTGTCCCACTGTAGGCGTTGAGCAGGATCGGCACATCAACCCCCAGGCTCCGGTAAGTTTCCACCGCCCACGTCGCTGCTCGGTTGACATACCAGTGCAGGAAGGCGCGGTAGTCATGATAGCGGGCCTGCAGGGCCGGATCATCCGCCCAGGGGGTGGTCGTCACGGCGCGGGCCTCACCAAAGGTGCGATAATCGCTGTTCCAGGCGGTGTTCAGCGCAGCAACATCGCCATAGCGCTCCTGCAGGTAGTCCTGGAAAGGCCCGCTGCGCTGGCCCAGGCCCAGCGGTTCAGCGTAGAACTGCGGCCAGGGATCGATCTCGTTGTCAGCCTGCCAGAGGATGATCCGCCCGCCCTGGGTAGCCAGATAGGGACGGGCAGCGGCAGTGACAGCGGCCATGTAACGCTCCGCCAGGGCCAGGTAAGTCGGGTCAAGGCGGTGGTAGCGGGCGGCATCATCAGGCACCCCGTTGTTTGACCACTCGCTGTAGATGTACGGCCCCGGCCTCAGGATGATCCAGAAGCCTTCCGCAGTCAGCAGATCCAGAAAACCGATGAGATTGCGGCGGGGATCCGTCTGGCCGGTGAAATCGAACTGGCCGGGCGCGATCTCGTGAAAATCCCAGCACACATAGGTGGCGATAACTTCCAGGCCAAGCGCCTTCACGCGCTGCAGGACGGGCCGCCAGCTAGCGGGCGCCAGCCGCCAGTAATGGACTTCCCCGCTCAGGAGCGAGACAGGCTGAGCGTCTACCCAGACTCTACCTCTGGCGATGGTGACGGTGGTCATCAGGAGACTCTCCCCGTAGTCCGGGCGCGCCAGCGCGCCCAGCTTTCGCGGATCAGGGCATAATCGGCATCGGTCAACGCCTCACCGGTGGCGTCAATATGGGTGGCGTAGTAGAGCGAAGGCACGCCCAGTTCCGGTTGCAGGGCGACATACGCCCTCCAGGTGGCCTTATCCGTGATCGGCCAGTTATCGGTGTCGATGATGGCTTCCGGACAGGCCAGGCGGGCGACCTTTGCCCGGTGTGTCATGGCCCGCAGCACATCCTGACCGATGTTGATGTCGTTAAGGCGGATCATATCCAGCACGTCGGCCAGGTACGGGTGCGCCGTGTGCGTCATGATCAGGGCATCGGGCTTGACCTCCCTGGCTTCATCACCGATGATTTCGAGATAGCGGCGCATCAGCTCCAGCCCCCAGATCGGCTGGTGGCTGCGCAATCCCGGCCCGCTGGGGATACGGGCCGTGAAGTCGATCTTGAAGCCGTCGGCGTTATACCCGTCTGCGGAGAGCATGCGCCGGATGGCCGCCCGCAGACGACGCTCGTAAGCCGGGTTGGTGGGGTCGACGGCAACCGGCAACCCACCCGCATGGGTGATACACTCCTCGACAGGCACGCCTTCCGGGTCCCAGGCTTTGAACCACAACAGCACTCGCCGCCCATCCCGGTGTTGCCGGGCGATGAATCCCGGGAGATCGGGCCACTTGGTACAGTCCACCTGGTTATCCCCGTAGGTAGCCTGCCACTTGTCATCCAGGACGACAATTCCCGGCTGGAGGCCCTGCGCCTCCAGCGCCGCCAGGAAGCCTTCGTAGAGATTCTGGCGGGCGTAATCCGGTGCGCGGCCACCTTCCTGGCGGGCAATGGAGCACTGCGCTCCCCAACCGCAGAAGATCGGGGCCTGCCACCAGGCGGGTGTGGTCTCCCGGCGGGGTACAGGAACCAACCCGGCGGCGCGCAGAGCGGCAACATGCGCCCCCAGAGCTGTATACTCATCCGGGGCAAAGTCAAAGCCGATGGCCGGCAGAGTCAGCCGCCCCCGGACGGTGGTGTGGCCTTCATAGGACAGCGCCAGATGAAAAGCGCCCAGACTGCCACAGTAGTGGTATTCCGTGAAGGTGTTCTGGCCGGGCGCGGCTTCCACCCCCAGCGCCAGCCAGCCGTCGGCGATCTGCCCGGCGAAGCAGAAGGGCGGCGGAGTGAAGAACCAGTCACCCCTGGCCGGGATCGGCACGCCCGTCATGTCGATCCTGGTATGGCTGTCCGGGGAATGGTGGAAGACCTCAGGGATGTTTGGCTCCGGGTTGAAAACCTGGCTGAAGCGCTGGCCTGACCAGAAGAAACCGCTGCCCCAGCGCAGGCTTTCCGCATAGTAGCCGCCGAAGTAGAGGACTTCCGCCAGCGCGCCCTCGCCTTCGATCTCGATCTCGTAGGTCAGGCGCTGCGGTGTGCAGTGAAAGCGGTAGCTCTTGGCTGCCCAGGCGGTGCTGCGGGCGCTGCACGATAGCGTGTAGCCGTCCGTCGTTTGCTGGATCTCCCAGGGGCCGGTCTGGTAAGTTTCGTCACGGCCATGCAGCGGGTGGACGCTGGAGAAAGGGAACAACTCGGCCAGGCACTCGCCCTGCGAGTTTTCCAGGATGACAAAGGGACGGTCAGCGGGCAAGCGCAGGTTGTAACGCTCCATCCGAAGGAGCTTTTCGTGATCCCGATTGAAGACTTCCACGTGAATCACCCTCACGAGCGCCGGAAGAACGCCCGGCGTGAACAGACAGGCACAGTTTCTCAATCCCGGTGACAGGCATGCGCCGGAGAGATTGCGGCCAGCAGGCAGGGAACGCTGCCACCTCCTCCGGCGCAGATTGGGGGGTGGAGCCGGAGCGCTTACGCAATCGACGGCCCATCAGCCTTTGAGGCCGGTTGTGGCGATACCCTCCATGAAATACCGCTGCCCCAGGAAGAAGATCACGATCATGGGGATCGTGACGATCACGCTGGCCGCCAGGACGATCTCCCATTGCATCTCGCCGCCCTGCCCGAACTGATCCAGGATCGCTTTGAGGCCGCGGGGCAGGGTGAACAGCGCTGTATTGTACAGGTAGATCAGCGGCTTGATCAGGTCGGTCCAGCTGGCTTTGAATTCGAAGATGAAGACCACGATCAGGGCAGTGCGCGTCAAGGGCAGGGCAATATGGCGCCAGATTTGCAGGTAGCTCGCCCCGTCAACGCGGGCCGCTTCAAATAGCTCCCTGGGCAGAGAAAGGTAAAACTGCCGGATCATGAAGATGTAGAAGGCTGACCCGAACAGGTTGCCCGCCCACAGTGGAACGTGGCTGTTGACCTGCCCCAGGGCATTCCAGATCAGGAAGACGGGTACCATGGTCACTGCGCCGGGCAGCATCATGGTCGCCAGCACCAGCCCGAATAGCGTGTCGCGCCCGGGGAAGCGGAAATACGAGAAGCCAAAGGCGATCGCTGCACAGCTCAGAGTCACCGTTGCTGCGGCCAAAAAGCCGACGATCACGCTGTTCTTGAGCCAGGTCAGCACCGGGGCAGCCTGCCAGACGTTGATGTAGTTTTCCCAGGCGACAGGGTCGGGGATCAGTTCGTTGTTGAAGACCTCGGCACGGACTTTGAGCGACGCACTGACCAGCCAGACAAACGGCGCGAAGAACATGATCGTGCAGCCGATCAGGAGGGCGATGAAGATCACGCGTGCAACGAACTGGCGGATCTGAGCCTGTCGCAGGCGCCGGGCCTGCTGCCGCCGGATGTCGGCAAGGATTTCTGGGGCGCTCGCAGACATGGCTACGCTCCTTCGTAGTACACCCAGCGGTTACTGGTCCGCACCTGGATCAGGGTCAGAATCAGGATGATGATGAACAGGAGCCAGGCCATCGCTGAGGCGTAACCCATGTGCAGGAATTCAAATGCCTGGCGGAACAGGTAGATGTTATAGAACAGGCCCGCTGAGGAGGCCGCACCGGAGTTCATGTTGCCAAAGTACATCGTGTAGACTTCGGTGAAGATCTGCAGCGAGGCGATGGTGTTGACAACCAGCGTGAAGAAGATCGTGCCGCTGATCATCGGGATGGTAATGTGGCGGAACTGCTGCCAGCTGTTGGCCCCGTCAATGCGGGCAGCTTCGTACAGCTCATGAGGGACATTGCGCAGGGCCGCCAGGTACAGGATCACCGTGCTCCCCACGCTCCACAGGCTCATCAGGACGATGCCCGGCTTGATCCACAGGGGATCGGTTGTCCAGCCCGGCCCGGTGATGCCCACCAACGCCAGCCCGCGATTGATCAGGCCGACACGCGGGTTGAGGATCCACAGCCACAATGCGCCGACAGCGACCGCTGGCGTGATCGACGGGAGATAGAACGCTGTGCGGAAGAAACCAGCAGCCTTACCGACCCGGTTCAGGAGCAGCGCCAGGGCCAGAGCGACCGTCAGAGCCAGGGGCACGTGCAGCACGGCGTAGAAGATCGAGTTACCCAGGCTCAGGCCCAGCCGGGGATCCGTCAGCAGGCGCTGGAAGTTCTGCCAGCCAACGAACTTCGGCGGGTTGATGACGTCGTACTCCGTGAAGGCCAAACCCAGGCTGGCGACCATCGGCCCGGCGGTGAAGAGCAGGAAGCCGATGAACCAGGGCGAGATGAACGCCAGCCCGGCCAGCATCTCTTTTCGTTGGAGGGGGGTGGTCCGCCCCTTGGGGCGGACCACCGCTTGTGCTTGCGACACCATCGGGACTACTGGTTGCTCCATGCCTCGTCAAGCGCGGCCTGGGCTTCTTCCTGCGCCTGGGCCAGCGCTTCTTCTGCGCTCTGTTCGCCGTTCAGGACACGGTTGACGGCATCCTGCCAGGCCTGCTTGAACTCGGCGGCGGCAGGGTTGGCCGGGATAGCATAGGCGCTGTCCTGGACGGAGAGGATAACCTCCACGCCATTCTTGAAGGTCTCGTTGGTGAGCGCCGGCAGGACGATCTCGGAGAAGATGACCTCATCGGCGGCACGGTTGGCCGTATAGACACCGGTGTTGATGGTGCCAGCCTCGGCGCGCATCTGGGCGCGGACAGTCGCCGCGGCGACCCAGGTATCCACCGAGGTCATGGTCTTCATCCAGGCGCAGGCGGCCTCAGGATTGGCGGAGCCGCGCGGAATGGCCCAGGTGTTCCCGGTCGCGTAGGTCAGCGGGTTGCCTTCACGATCGGTGAACGCCTTGAAGGTGATGTCCACGTCCGGGGCGACACTGGCCAGGACGTTCATGTACCACTGCTCCATCGGGAAGACACCCAGTTGATCGCTGACCATCTGGTTCTGCGCCCCGAAGAAGTCCCACGTATCCCGGAAGGCCATGAAGGCCTGGCGACCACCGGCAGGCTCATGCAGGCCCACGGTGAACTGAAGTGCTTCCAGCACGCGCGGATCGTTCAGCTGTGCCGTGCGCCCATCTTCCGAGATCAGCGAAACGCCGTTTGCCTTGGCCCACAGTGGCAGAAACTCAGGCAGCTTGGGGTCAAAGCCGATGCGGGTCAGAGCGCCATCCTCGATCCGGGTCAGGGCCTGGTTGATCTCGGCTACCTTGTCCCAGTCGGAGACATCGACATCATCCACGGTCAGGCCAGCATCCGCCAGGGCCTTATTGTTGATGAAGAGCATGATGCTGTTGAAGAACTCCGGGATGCCGTAGACCTGGCCATCCACCGTCACCTGGGCGACGGCGGCATCACGGTACTGGCTCATGTCAATGTCCATGCTCTCGATGCAGTCGGTCAGCGGGACGATCGCGCCGCGGACAGCATAAGAGCTCAGGACATCGCGGCCCATGTAAACCACATCCGGAGCGTTGCCGCTCGCAATAGCCGTCAGGAACTGCTGTTCATCCAGCGCGCCCTCGGTGATGTTGACCGTCACATCGGGATACGCTGCCTTGAACTGATCGACACGCACGGAGGCGATCTCATCAGGCAGGCTGAAGCCCATCACGTTCAGCGTGCCGGTGACTTCGCCCTGGGCCAGGGATGTCCGCTGGAGCGGGAAGGCCGCGACGACGAGGATGACCGCGAGTACGGCCAGAACGGTTCTCGATTTGGAGCCAAACATGCTAATTTCCTCCTGTTGGGGAAGAAGGCTTTGGTGATGCCTCTTGCCTGGTGATCCTGCACATAACGCTGACGTCAGTGATTCGGAAAGCGCCTCTATTCTTCCTGAGGGTTGTCCTCCTTTCTCTTTAACCCGACCGGGAGAGACTATTCGACCCGGCGTGTTGTGCCGCGTTCAACCAGGTGAAGCTGGATCCGGATTTGCTGTGCAGGGCGGGATGGTTCGGCCAGCCGGGCCAGCAGCAATTCGACGGCCAGTTCGCCAGATCTGACCAGCGACTGGTCAATCGTCGTCAGATCGACGTGCTCGGCAATGTCAATGCCGTCGAAGCCGATCACAGAGATATCGCGCGGGGTATGGATGCCCAGCTCCCTCGCCCGGTGGATCACCCGGATAGCCAGATCATCCGCCGGCGCGAAGATCGCTGTGGGCGGTTGCGGTAGCTCAAATAATTCGCAGAGCTTTTCCTTGATTCCCACACGCGAGACAGGCAGATACTTGATGTATTCATCGGGTAACGAGAGGCCATGCTCATGGAGCACTTCCCGGAACCCGGCCAGGCGATCGATTTCCGGGTGAATGGAGTACTCCGGATGCTGCCCGAAGTACACGTAAGCGCAACGGCGATGGCCCAGGCTGACCAGATGCTGGGCGGCCAGCCGCCCCCCGATCCGATCCTGAACCACGATCGAGCTGAACTTCGGATGGATTTGCTCCACCAGCACGGTCTGAATCTGGCTGCTGAGTAGCCGCTGCGCAGCTTCTTCGTCGAGTGGCAGAGAAAGCAGGATCAGACCGTCCACGTTGCCCGTGATCGGCAGGGTGGAAAGATATCCCTGCAACCGGGCCATCGAGTCGACGGTGTAGATGACCAGCTCGTAGCGCGAATTGGCCAGCGCCTGGGCAATGCCGCGCAGGCGATCAACAAAGGATGGTGAGGTGAAGAACGGCGTGATCACGCCGATTCGACCCGTGCTCTGCATGGCACGCGCCCTGGCTTCCGCCTTCGGGACGAAGCCCAGGGTATCGATGGCTGCCATGACCTTCCGACGCGTAACTTCGCTCACCCGCTCCGGGGAGTTCAGCACCCGCGAAACGGTGGCGATGCTTACGCCGGATAGGCGGGCGACGTCATAGATCGTGGCGGCACTGCTTTTGCCGGGCATAGGTCGATACGCGCAAAAGAGATAGTTCTTGATGTAAGTGCTTTTGTGTAAGCTCTTACAACGATTCTATGATAACATCCGGATGGATGTCAAGTAGATCGTCCGGGTTTTTTCCGGCGTGTTCGGCTTCTGTACTGAAGGGGGATTCCGGAGGAGGCATGGCGATCTTCAACAGAACCCTGAATGTTGATGTGGTGGTGGCTGGCGGGGGGACGGCAGGTTGCGCCGCGGCAATCGCTGCCGCGCGGCGCGGGCAGCGCGTTCTACTGATTGAGGAAGGCAACTGCCTGGGCGGTGTTTCCACTGCTGGCGGTGTTAGTGAGTGGTTTGCTTCTCTGGATGGTCTGGGAGATATCTTCGCCGGGGTCATCCGCGAGCTGGATCGGTTTGGGGCGCGCTTTGGCCAGTTTTATAACCCGGAGTATCTCAAGCTTATCTGGCAACTGATGGCGGAAGAAGCAGGCGTGGAGGTGTTGTTCCACGCCAGTGTGGTGGATGCAGCGGTACAGGCGGGACGGGTGCAGAGCATCCGGCTGGTCTCATGCAGCCAGATCATCGAGGTGACGGCGCGGTACTTCATCGATACGACAGGTGAGGGCGATCTGGCCGCCCTGGCCGGCGCGCGGTTCATGCTGGGCGATCCGGCGACCGGACGGACGCTGCACATGAGCCTGACCTGCATCCTTCACGATACCGGCCAGCCGGTGACGCCCTACCTGCCGCCCGGCCTCCGCCCGATCGACCGACCAGAGGACCTGCCTGGCCTGCGCACCTATCACCGCCTGCCGGATGGGCGTGTGTACTGCAACATGACCAAGGTGATGGCCTGCGATCCTACCGATCCTTTTGACCTGAGCGCTGCCGAGCGCGAGGCGCGCCGCCAGCTGGCGCAGACAGTGCATTACCTGCAGCGCTTCCATTACCCCACCTATATGCTGTGCGCCTCCGGGGCGACGATCGGAATCCGGGAAGGGCGGCGTATTGTCGGCGATTACGTGCTGACCGAGGCGGATATCACCGCCGGAGAGGCCCGCGATCAGCCTGATGGCGTGGCTGTGGCGACCTGCCAGATCGACTTCCACAGCCTGACTGAGGCGGGTGATGCCGGACGGCGGCAGCGGGTGGAGCCGTACGCGATCCCCTTGCGTTGTCTGGTGGCGCGGGGTTTTGCCAATCTGTTGATGGCCGGTAAGTGCGCCAGCGGTGACCAGGTGGCGCAGAGCAGTTTCCGCATGACGCCCACCTGCTGCGCGATGGGCCAGGCAGTGGGCACGGCGGTTGCCCTGGCGCTGGAGACAGGCGTCGATGACATCCGGGACATCGATGTTGCTCGTCTGCGCACCCTGCTGGCCGAAGCAGGGATGGAGCTTGATCCGGCCCGGCATCAAGCTTATGCGCCGTGAGAATCGGGGAGAGACACCTGCTCCCCCGGTAAGCACAATCAGCCTGCCGGCGCCTGTGGGGTTGCCGCGGCAGCTTTCAGTTTGCCGAACAGATCGCGGAAGATTGGATCGCGGTGGATATAACTGACATAGCGGATGAAGTGCCGCGCTGGATCGTGCGACCAGGTGATCTGGTCGGTTACGATCGGGCTGGGGGCCAGGTATGATTCCAGCCATTGCGGGTTGACGAGGTAGGCAATGGCGGCGATATCCCACAGGACTTTTGACCATCCGAAGTGATCGGTTTCATAGGCGGCGAAGATATCGGCCAGGTAATCCCCGATGGCGCCCTGGCCACGGACATACTGCTCGATCTCGGCGACAGTCGTCAGCAGGTGAGAGGTCACACCCAGACAGGGGATGTGCACCAGCGGTACGCCGCTGTTGAACACCACGCGGGCAGCCTGGATATCCTGGCTGAGGTTGAATTCGCGGGTATGCGGCCAGTGCAGGGCATGGCCACCCAGCCACACGATAACAATCCGGTCGATGATATCCGGGGCAATCAGGATGGCTGACGCTATGTCAGTGATTGCGCCGATGGCAATCACGAATAGCGGGTCTTTAGTTACGCTTTCCCGCGCCCGCGCCACGAGATCCAGCGCCGCCTGGCTATGATAGGGCTGCCCCGATCCGCTCAGGAAGCCCGGCGATCCCCGGTAAACAAAACCGTCCGGCGAACGGCCCAGCTTGCCCAGCAGGCGGAGAATCTCCTCGTAGCTTTTCTCCATGCCATCGGCAGGCCCCTGCGATCGTTCATTGTGGAAGGGAGCGGCATAGATCGCTTCCAGGGCAATGTGCTCCGGGGAGAGCAGGGCGTACACCAGGGCGAATTGATCGTCAATCTCGTTGTAAGTATCGGTATCCAGCACCGCCCGAACACGTCCGGCGGGCGGTTCCAGGCGGGTCAGTCGTCGGGAGGCGTCTACTATTGGGAAGAAAGACATAGGGTTTCGTCCGTATCTACTGGCGCTTCCTGAAGGTGGGCAGTCGCTTCAGGGGGCAGGGTAAGCGCAGAAGCGGGGCAGGGGATAGCCCTGCTTCCGGGCCGGAGCGTCCGGCCCGGAAGCGCTGGCGGATAGGCCCGCTGCCGATCAGGGTCAATCCGCAATGGGCGGGACGATACGCTGATTGACCTCCCGGAGCCAGTCCGTATCCATCTTGATCACGGCACGGTCGTAAGTCATGATGCCGTTCACCTCGATCTCCACATCGGTCGTCTGGGTGTAGATGGCAGCTGCCAGACCCCGGTCGCGCAATTCGGCCAGCCGGGCGATCAGGGCGCTATAGGCGTCCTGCAGGGCTGCCGCATCCTGAAAGGCCCGGTAACCCCAGGCGCCATGCTCCTGCCAGAGATGCCCGGTCAGCGGCAGGCCCAGACCGCCGAACTCACCCAGCACCGCTGCCCGCTCAGCGGAAAGGGGTGGCATATCCGGGCCGGGGTAGCTGTGGATGTCGTAGACGTCACCCACTCCCATGTCATTCCAGCCGCTGGCGCTGTTAACCAGGCGGGTTGGATCGGCGGCCTTGAGCCATCCGGCCAGGCGGACGGTCTCGTACTGCCCCCAACCCTCGTTGAACAGCACCCACATGACGATCGAGGGATGGTTGTAGTGCGTCTCCACCAGCCGGGCAAGCTCAGCTTCGAACTGTTCTGCGGAGACCGGCAGGCGGGTGATCTCCCCGGCGTTGGGTTCGACAAAGGCGTCTCCGCTGGGCATATCCTGCCAGACCAGTACACCCAGTCTATCTGCCCAGTAGTACCAGCGCTCCGGCTCGACCTTGACGTGCTTGCGGATGGTATTGAAGCCCAGCTGGCGTGTGACCTCGATATCGTAACGCAGCGCTTCGTCAGTCGGAGCGGTGTAGAGGCCATCCGGCCAGAAGCCCTGGTCAAGCAGGCCGAAGTGGAAGAGCGGGGCGTTGTTGAGGTATAGCCGCACATAACCCTCCGCATCGGTGCCCAGGGCGATCTTGCGCATGCCGAAGTAGCTGCCGACGCGATCCACCACCTGCCCGTTATCGAGCAACACCACCTCCAGATCGTAGAGGTGAGGGGACTCCGGCGACCAGAGTTTGGGGTCGGCGATGGTCAGTTCAAGCGTGTCGGCTGCGCGGCCCTGCGCTTCCGCGACGATGGTCTCCCCGTCGCGGGCGATGGCCTGCACCTCCAGCGTGGCGCGATCCTCGGAGAGGGTCGTTTGCAGCGTCAGCACGCTCCGGTCAATATCCGGCGTCATCTTCAGACTGACGATGTGCGTGGCTGGCACCGGTTCCAGCCATACCGTCTGCCAGATGCCGGTGGTCGGGGTATACCAGATGCCCTGTGGCCTGGCCACCTGCTTACCGCGTGGCTGCAGGCCGATATCCGAGGGGTCCCAGACGCCAACCAGGAGTTCCTGCGGCCCTTCCGGTCGGAGCGCGTCGGTGATGTCGAACGTAAAGGGGTCGTAGCCGCCCTTGTGGGTGCCCACTTCAACACCATTGACCCGGACCACCGTCTCCCAGTCTACAGCGCCGAAGTGCAGGAGTACACGCTGTCCCGCCCAGGCGGAGGGCACCTCGAACGTGCGGCGGTACCACAGGCGGTCAAAGGCTCCAACCGTCATTTGCACGCCGGACAGCGCCGACTCAATGGGGAAAGGTACCAGGATCTGGCCGCGGAATTCCTGGGGTGGCTCGTCGATCCGGGCGGTGAAGGTGTAGTCCCACAGCCCGTTCAGGTTGAGCCAGTCACTCCGCACCAGCTGTGGCCTGGGATATTCAGGATGGACATTATCCGGGGACACACCCTGCGCCCAGGGGGTCGATAGATTGCCGTCCTGAGCCTGTGCGGGTGACAGAGCGGAAAGTCCGGCCAGGGCAGTCAGGCAGGTCAAGACAGTAGCAAGGCGTTTCATCATTCTCAGGCTCCTTCTGGGCCGCCGGATGGCAGGCGGCAGGCGAATCAGTGTCAGACTGATATGCAGAATGTCCAAATGAATAGGATTTTATCCAGGGGTGGCTTTTTGGTCACTCTTTCCAAGAAATCATGAAGAGGGCGGACAATAGCAATTCACTTGACAAAATCACCAACTGACCATACTTTGATAATGTAAAACATGTTTTTCTGCGTTTAATCAAATTACGGAATATTATACCTGAAATTCTTCAGTATTTCCTGGCAAGTGTCCCGTGAATGATGCAGGACAAACCGATTCAGTAAAGGAGCGCTGATACCAGGCGTTTCGAGTATTCGTGATAGCACGGGAAGGTCACCGTGACCGCCAGAAGACACCTGAAGTCGGTTGGTAGTGTGCATGTTGTACAACTCGATCAGGATGCCGCTAACGGGACGTTGCTCTTCAAAGCGCTAGGTTCGGAGCCTCGGTTGCAGATTCTCCGTTTTCTGGGGGATCGCAATTGCAGTATTAGCGAGCTTGCCGAGGCACTGGATATGCCAACCTCTACTGTCACGATGCATATCAATGTCTTGGAGCGGGCGGGGCTGGTTCACACCGAGCTGACACCGGCCAGCCGGGGGCTGCAAAAGGTGTGCTACCGGATTTGCGATCAGCTCGTGGTGACCCTGCCCAAGGCCAGGGGACATACACAGAATACGATCGATCTTGAAATACCCATCGGGGCCTACAGCGACTGCCAGATACAGCATCCCTGCGGTCTGGCCAGCGAATTGAACGTGATCGGCCAGTTTGATGACCCGGCCAGCTTCTATGATCCAGAGCACATTTATGCCCAGCTGCTCTGGTTCAAGCAGGGCTACGTGGAGTACCGCTTTCCCAATCGGGCGCCGCGCGGCGCAACGCTGGAGGTCTTGCAGATCAGTCTGGAGCTGTGTTCCGAAGCACCACTCTACAACGAAAACTGGCCGTCCGACATCACGATGTGGATCAACGGCGTGGAGATTGGCACCTGGACCAGTCCGGGGGATTTCGGCGGGTTGCGGGGCAATCTGACCCCTGCCTGGTGGGAAGATTGGAGCACCCAGTACGGCATCCTCAAAGTCTGGAAGGTCACGGAGCAAGGCTCCTATGTCGATGGTATCCAGGTTTCCAGTGTGACCCTCAAGCATCTGAACCTGGGCCAGAACAGTTATGTCTCCCTGCGCCTTGGTATCAAAAGCGATGCGCTCAACATTGGCGGCCTCAATCTGTTCGGCAAGAAATTCGGCAACTATCCACAGGACATTCTGGTACGGTTCACCTATGCCACCAGCGCTGCAAATGAAAGGAGGTAAACGGCAGTAAACGTGGCAAACAGTGAGCTTTGCGTGGGTAACCTTACAAGAAATCTGGAGGGAATAGAAATGAAGAGAAGCTTCGCTCCCCTGGCGTTTGCGGCAGCGAGTGTGCTGCTGCTGATGGTTGCCATGATGCTGTTCGTGTCGGCTCCGGCCCTGGCCCAGGAAAACCCCACACCAACCCCCATTGTTGCTGAGGCGGGGACGGGCGCTATTCAACTTCGCTACTGGAATGGCCTGACCGGCAGCGATGGCGTCACCATGAACGAGATGGTTGCCCAGTTTGCGAAAGAACATCCGGAAGTCTCCGTCCGCGTGGAAAGCATGGTCTGGGCAACCTACTTCGACAAGTTGCTGACCTCCCTGGTTGCTGGTGATCCGCCGGAGCTGTTCCTGCTGCATCATCAGGAGATTCCGCAGTTTGCCCGGCTGGGCGTGCTGGGGGCCACTGACGACTTGTTCGATTATGCTGGCGGCCCACTGCCCGCTGCTGACTTCGCTGAGCCGATCTTCAGCGCCACAGTGTACGACGGCGTCCGTTACGGCGTTGTCATCGACAACCATGGCTGGGGTATGTGGTTCAACAACGATCTGTTCGAGGCTGCCGGCCTTGACCCCTCGGTGCCCCCGGCTAACGGCGAAGAGTTTATTGAATACGCAACCCTGCTGACGCTGGATGCTAATGGCAAGCATCCTAACGAGGAAGGCTTTGACCCCAACAATGTTGTCCAGTGGGGCACCTGCATCCCCTGGTTCAAGCCAACCTTCCTCTCCGCGCTCTGGCAGTTCGGCGGGGATATCGTCAGCGAGGATGGCAAGACGGCCACTATCAACAGCGAAGCCGGTCATAAGGCGCTGCAGTACCTCTATGACCTGATCTATGTCCACCATGTCGCTCCGCCGCCTGCTGGCTTCGATGTCTGGCAGACCTTTGCCGCTGGTAAGCTGGCCATGACCGCCGAAGGGACGTGGTTCCGCAACTTCGTTACCCTGGACAATCCTGACCTCAACTGGACAGCTCATGGGCTGCCGCAGTGGGGCGATGTCCGGCCGGCGACCTGGGTCAGCTCGCATGTGTTGTACTGGCCAGCCAGCCTGACCGGCGAGAAGCTGGAGTGGGCACGCAAGTTGGCGATCTACCTGTCGGAGCAGGGTGTCTACTGGGCAACCTCCGGCCAGGTGCCTGGGCGTCTGTCCCAGCGTGCAGAGCTTGATCCGGAAGTCTTCCCCTCCAACATCGCCATTGGTCGGGCCTTCGAGGAGTACGGCGTACCTGAGCGACCCAGCGCCTACAGCACGGAGCTGGTGGCGGCCTTTGAGCCGGAAATCGATGCGGCGCTGAACAATCTGAAGACCATCGATCAGGCGCTCAACGATGCCAACCAGCGTATCCAGAACATCCTGGATCGCGGCGGGTAATTGGCCGGGTTTGACGGGCGTGGAGGAGCCTGCAGGCTCCTCCACGTTTGCTAATGAACACCCTGCTGGCCGTAACCTGAACGTTTCCTGCCGACGCAGAACACATCAAGGAGGGGATTGCCATGCATAGGACGGCTACGTCCTCCGTGCTCTACGGACGAACCAGGCGGTTTGAGTTCACGCTGCGCAGACAAGAGGCCATCGTCGGGGTAGTGTTTATTCTGCCGTTTTTGGTGTTTTTTGTGGTTTTCCGGATCTGGCCGGCTATCCAGGCGGTGTTGATGAGCTTCCGAAATTGGGAAATTCTGGTGCCGGACCATCCCTACATTGGCCTGAATAACTTCCGCGAACTGATGGTTGACGACCTGTGGTGGCTGTCCCTCCGGAATACAGCCTGGTTTGCCGTACTGACGGTCATTGGCAATACCGTGCTCTCGCTTATTGCTGCGCTGGTCGTGATCCAGCCTATCCGGTTCCAGACGCTGTACCGTGTGGTGTTCTACGCGCCGGTGTTGCTCTCGGTCTCCAGCGTCTGTGTGATCTGGAACTGGATTCTAAACCATCAATTCGGGGTGTTGAACTACTTCCTGTCCAAGATCGGGATTCCGCCGGTGCCGTGGACCGCAGACCCCAACATTGTGATTCCCTCGCTCAGTCTGGTCACTATCTGGTGGGGGTTTGGTTTCCCGATGCTGGTCTTTATGGCCGGCTTGCAGGCGATCCCTGAACATCTCTATGAGGCCGCCAAGATCGATGGGGCTAATGCCTGGCAACGTTTTCGCTTTGTGACTCTGCCGCTGCTGCGCCCGACAATCCTGTTTGTAACGGTGACACAATTCATCGCCCATCTGCAGGTGTTTGGCCAGTCCTTTATCATTACCGGGGGTGGCCCAGGGCGCAGTTCCTACACCGTGATCATGCACCTGTACAACACGGCGTGGCGTTTCTACCGCATGGGGTATGGCGCTGCCATAGCTGTGGCGCTGGGGATCATCATGATCATCCTGACCCTGATTCAGTTCCGCCTGTTTGGCCGACGTGAAGAATAGCGGAGGATAGCCATGAGTACCTACAATGACATCCGCTACAGAAGGATCCAGCTCATCAAGCGCGTGCTGGTTCAGGTCATCCTGATGGCTATCGCCTTCGTTGTGTTCTTCCCGATCATGTGGATGATCTCGCAGTCGCTTACGCCCAATAGTGAAATTTGGGACTGGCCACCGCAATTCATCCCCCAGCATCCCACGCTGGAAAACTACCAGACTCTCTTCACGCGGCAGGATCTGGCCATCGGGCACTGGTTCCTGAACAGCCTGTTTGTCAGCACAATCACCACCATCCTGACCCTGTTTGTGACCAGCCTGGCCGCCTATTCCTTTGCGCGGTTGCGCTTTCCGGGTCGGGATATTATCTTCTTCATCCTGCTATCCGCGCTGGTGATCCCGGCCCAGGTGACTCTGATCCCGATCTTCTTGTTGATGCGTGATTTTAAGTGGCTGGACACCTACCATGCCCTGATCTGGCCGGCGATGGCAAACGTCTTTGCGGTGTTCATGCTGCGCCAGTTTTTCCTGAGCATCCCCCGCGAACTGGAAGAGGCGGCCATTCTGGATGGCGCCACCCGCTTTGGTATTTACTGGCGTATCATCCTGCCCATGTCCTCTTCAGCCCTGACCGCCCTGGCAATCTTCGTCTTCCTTGGGAGCTGGAATGACCTGTTCTGGCCGCTGATTGTGCTCAACCGCCTGGAGATGCGCACCCTGCCGGTCGGGTTGACGGTGCTTTCCAGCGCTTATTACACCCGCGAGCAGGCGCTGGTGCAGGCCGGGGCAGTGATTGCCAGCGTTCCCATCCTGATTTTCTATGCCTTCTTCCAGCGGCAGATTCTCAAGGGGATCACCTTCACCGGCATGGGAGGGATGTAACCTCGCCCAACAGAGATATCTGCCCCGGTGTAAGGGACAGGACAGCGCAACTAACAGGCTCACCGCACTGGCCGGTGAGCCTGTCTGTGGATCTACGTTGATGCTGCAGTTTTCCTGTCAGTATGCCCCGCGCCGTTTGAGCACAGCGGTTACGGTCTTCCAGAGGATGAGGATGTCCAGGAGGATGGAGTAGTTCTGGATATAGAACAGATCGTCCTCTGTGTTCAGATGCATAGGCTTGTTGCTGCGGCCATTGACCTGCCACCAGCCGGTGATGCCCTGCGGCACGGCGAAACGCTTGCGCTGCCAGCTCTGGTATTTGTCGACCAGCCAGGGCAACTCCGGGCGCGGGCCAACCAGACTCATCTCCCCTCTGAGCACATTGATCAGCTGGGGAAGCTCATCCAGGCTGGTGCGACGGATGAAGCGACCCACCCGCGTGACGCGCGGGTCGTCGGGTGACTTGTAAAGCGTGTTCCCGTTGCCATCCTGGTGGATGACTTCCTTCAGGCGGGCCTCCGCATCTACATACATGGAGCGGAACTTGTACATTGTGAAAGGCCGGCCATTTTCCCCGATCCGCTGCTGCTTGAACAGGATCGGGCCGGGGGAATCCAGCTTGATGGCAACCGCGACCAGAGCTATCACAGGCAGGCTGCACAGCCCGATCAGGCTACCGACCACCAGATCGAAGATACGCTTGATCAGGCGCTGCCCCCAGGTGAGCGCTGGATCGCGGAGATTGATCAGGGGCATGCCGCCGAAGTCTTCCACCGTGGCCCGGAAGAGGGCCAGGCTGAAGTAGCACGGCACAACCCGCACCCTGACGGGGAGTTCCTGCAGAATGGCCACAATGCTGTTCATCTTGTCATAGGACTGATCCCGCAGGGCGATGACCACCTCCTCGATGTTTTGTTCGAGGATGATCCGGCGCAGGTCGGCTAAGCTGCCCAGGATGGGCAGGGAGATTTCTGCCTTGAGGGGCGGATCGTCCACCAGCCCGCGCAGGTCCAGCCCCGACCAGGCGTATTCCTGGATGTGTTCGGCGGCTTGCAGGGCGATCTCCGACGACCCGACAATGATCACCGGCCGTGGACGAAGGCGTGTGTTAGGCGGGAATAGCCTGCTCAACATGCGGGCTGCCAGCCGCCAGCCGAGCATAAGCGCGGTGCTGAGGAGGAAGAAATAGACGATCAACAGGCGGGAGATTTCCCGGTATGAGAAGTAGAGCACCCCTGCCAACACCAGCATCGAAAAGAAGCAGGCCGCCAGCAAACGTTCGATCTCCACAAGCAGACGATAGCTCTTTTCCGGCACGTGGACGGAGAAGATGACGAAGAAAATATTCCAGATGATCAGGATGAGGACGGCTACAACAGGCGGAAACACCTCCGGTACAGATAGTGATGACGTGACAGGCAACGCAATGCGCAAGGACTCCGCGATCAGCATGGCCCCGATCAGACACAACAGGTCAAGCAGGATGCGGACAAGCGCATGATTGACGCGGTGTCCATGAAGCATATTCCCCCCTTTCCACTGAAATGGACAGCCTGTATGCGATATGAAGTTGACGTATCTGCAGGATGAGGGCCGAATGCTATAGCACTATTAAACAATAATGCCGCAAATACCGCTATAGTGAAAATAGCTAATATGGCCTATGCAGTCTCAGCCAGGGCCGGGGTCTGGCTCCTCAAGGGGGAACTGCCGCAGGCCCAGGAGTTGGAGTGCCACCAGGTAGAGGAAAAGCGGGTTGTTGACCAGGTAGCGCCGCCACAGCCGGCGCGGCTCCGTGAGCAGACGGAAGAGCCATTCCAGGCCGCTACGCTGCATCCAGCGCGGAGCCTGCTTCTTGCGCCCGGAATGGAAGTCGAAGGCCGCCCCCACGCCGACCATGACCGGTACCTCCAGCCTGCCGATATGCTCGGCCATCCAGCGCTCCTGCTTGGGTGCACCGAGGCCGACCCAGAGGATATCCGGCCGGGCGTGGTTGATCAGCGCCACGATCTGCTCATCTTCCTCCGGCGTCAGGGGGCGGAACGGTGGCGAATATGTCCCGGCAACGACCAGCCCGGGGAAGCGCTGTTGCAGGGTAGCGGCCAGTGCCTCCGCCACGCCTGCTGCCCCGCCGTAGAAGAAATGCCGGTAGCCGGTGTGGATCGATTCCTCGCACATAGCGATCAGCAGGTCGGGACCGTAGACGCGGCTGACGTGGCGGTGACCGTGCAGGCGGCTGAGCCAGACCAGCGGCATGCCGTCCGGCGTGGTCATCCCGGAGCGATTGTGGATGCGCTTGAGTGCGGAATCGCGCTGGCATTCCATCACCGTGTGCACGTTGGTGATGCAGACGTAGTGCGGTGTCCGATCGGCTATCCAGCGCTTGATGGTCTCCACGGCCAGGGTCATGTTGATGGCGCTGATTCCCACGCCCAGGATATTCGCTCGCTGGTGCATGATGCCTCCCTCACACGTGCTGGTACTGCGTCTTCGCCCGCTCAATTGCCGCCTGGTAGATATCCATCAGCAGCGCGTAGTTGCGCTCCGCGGTGTATTTCGCCTCGTACTCCGCCCGCGCATTGCGCCCCATGGCCGCCATCTCCTCCGGATGCTCCCACGCCCAGGCGACCCTGGCGGCCAGGTCTGCGGCGTCGCCCGGCGTAAAGTGCAGCCCCGTCCGGCCATCGGCCACGATCTCGGCCAGCGCTCCCAGCCGCGAAGCGATCACCGGCGTCCCGCAGGCGAAGGCTTCTGCGATGGTTCTTGGAAAGCCTTCGTACCATGTCGAAGGTACGATCAGGAAGCGAGCCTGGCGGAGCAGGCTTAACACTGCCCCCGGTGGCTGCTGGCCCAGCCAGACGATCTGATCCGAGGCTTCTGCCCGCGCCCGGATGGCCGGGCCGAGCGGACCATCCCCGGCAATCTTCAACGGGACATTCAGGCCATCCCAGGCGGCGGTCAGGACATCCGGCCCTTTCTCCGGGGAGAGCCGCCCCACAAAGAGCGCATAGTCGCCGCCGAAGCGTACTTCCGGCGATGCGGTCAGGAAGTTGGGCTTGACGACGATCTTCTCCGCCGGCAGCCCGCCCTGGATGAACTTCTGCCGGGCGAAGTCGGTCAGGGCGATGTAGCAGTCCACCTGCTCCTGCCAGGTCTTGCGCCAGCGATGGAAGGTGAGCATGGCCGCCACGCCCGCCGTCTGCAGCCGGGAGGCGCGGTAGCAACCGTAGAAGACGCCGGGCCAGGGCGGAGTCCTGCCCGGGCACAGCTCGCAGACGGCCCCGCCGCGCAGGAACAGCGCGTTCGGGCACAGCAGGCGGTAGTTGTGGAGCGTCTGCACGACCGGCACGCCCGCTTCCCGGCAGGCGTAGTAGGCGGCGGGCGAGATCATGAAGTGCGTGTTGTGGAAGTGTGCCACGTCCGGCTTTTCGCGGGCGATGATCTGCCGCAGCGCCCGCACGGTATCCCGCGCCCATATCCAGCGGGTCGGGAGCGCCAGCCTGCCCCACGCTCCGAGCGCGTGCGCCTCGTCATTGGAGCGGGTGTACGTGACGACGTGGTGACCCGCCTCCCGCAGCAGGGCGGCTTCCGCGGCAAAGACCGCGTCCTCACCGCCGGGCTGCTGGTAGTGGTTGTGGATGAGGAGGATGTTCATCCCTGACCGACAATTCTCTTTCGTTAGAAAAGTATGCCAGGCTCATCCCGACCAGACTCCAGAACCACACGCCGCCCATCGGGCCTTCGATGAACACATCGAAGGTCGCGTTGACGAGGAAAGCGGTGATGTAGGCCAGAAACCATACGGCATAGTCAGCTTCTTCGCGATCGTGGGCCTGACGTGCGGTTTTCCACAGCCGGGTGAGCAGCACACCGACGAATGCCAGCCACAGGATCAGCCCCGGCACACCGGAACGAGCAAGAAAGGTCATGTGGATGTTATGTGGATTTCTCAGGCTGGCATCACTTGTGACCTGGTAGCCATCAGCAGTTGCCAGGTTAATCCCATAGCCTTTGCCAAACCAAAAGTAGTCTCCTTGGAATGTATACTCTGCAATATCCTGCCACCAGTACATCCGCCATCTCTTCGATCCCTCAAGAGACTCCGTACTGGTTCCAAACAGGCTCTGAATATTGTTAGCAACCTGCTGGATCGAGATGGACCGACTGCTGTTTGGTAGTTGAACTCTAATATCCATGATATAGGCAAAGGAGATGGTATATAATAATACTATTGCCAAGGTACTCCAGCGGCTTTTAGGGCGCAATAGTAGGACGACTGCAATGCCAATTAAGACGGTGAGAGTCGCGGCTCTCCCCGTCCATGAAAACAGCCAGGCTGCTATCCAGATTGGCCAGGAAAACCATCGATAGCCGAAACTGGAGTGAGGCGGTGCCAGCAACAGAACGGCGGTTGCACCAACAAGATGAACTGCCGCATCGCCTCCTTTGACGAAAATGATGGGAACTGGCGCGCCCGGCCAATGAACAGGTAGCATAAAGAAGCGGGTAAGGATGATTCCAAATGATAACCATGCGATGACAAGTGGCAAGTGACGTCTGTATAGTTCCAGTACACGCTCGATCGCTGTTCGCGGGACGAAGAGGTAAATGACAAAAGCATAGCAAGCGTATCCCCACGAAGCGGCATCCCGCAGACTGTCAATTCCATATTGCGAGACATAAGGCACCGTCTGGGCAAGATTCCACGTCATGAAAGCGACGAGCAACTTGATTTCGGAGCGAATGAACCGAATCCTTCTCGGAAACAAAAACAGGATAGTGGCGAGTGCCAGAGCCAGCCCAATTTCCGAGACATAGACCGGGTAGATTCCAATATATGCGAAACCTTTTCCCAGAAACAAGTACCCGATCAACAGGAACAGAAGATAGGCCCAGAATATCCGGTACCCTTGCTGGAGAATGTAAA
>FWPV01003616.1_pt1 | contig 34637 bp, 26 predicted proteins | sample 2228371 | NCBI WGS metagenome assembly FWPV01 (sample SAMEA103939776, study PRJEB20133) | metagenome | reverse complement strand
GTCTAGCGTCGACACCACCAACGTTTTCAATGCATTGAATTGAGACGCATATTGCGCCTGCAGGTCGGTGTCGGTTGTATTCGCATACTTAGTCGCAATATCCTTCATTTCCGAAAGTTTTTCGTAAATAGTGCTGCCGGCAGAAACGGCTGCCGAAGTTAAAGTTTTGAAAGAAGTGATGTTTTCCTTTACCAATTCGTACCCGCTTATGTCTGATTTCAGATTCTGCGCTCGGAGGAACCCTATCAGATCCTCGGAGGCGTTCTGAAATTTTTTACCCGAGGCAATACGGTTGAGCGCATCGGCAAGTGCACGAGTATTTGAAGCGTAAACCGATGCAATGTTTGTGTTGATGGTACTGCTTGGTATACCGATCATCTTAACCTCCCTTGTGTCTGGTTTAACCTTCCCTGTTATACTTACAGTGCTTCCCATACCGTAAGAAACAGATTTTTTTCGGATATTTTATATGCTGATTAATTTTTCGGCAAAAATCGGGAAAACTTTAATGTTTTTTAAAAAAAGAATCGGAACCCGAGGCTGTTTTCTATTTTTTCGGCTGCCGGCATACTGTATATTTTTTTTCTGTACTGTTTACTCTTATTAATTGTATGATTTTATAAATAGTCATAGGATGGTGGCAAAGTGTTCCACATGCTTCAACCACATCTTATTAACGGTTAAAAATAAACATATGTCTATTTTACCGACGTCGTTGATATCGATATTTTTTCTTGTTTTACTTTCGCCGGTTATCGAAGGCGCGGCTCCCTCCTCCCCTCTTTTCTGGGAAGGTCGCATTGAGAAAGCTCTTCTCCGCCGTAATAATATATTCAATGACTTGGCCGGTTCTTCGGCCGACATGGATATTACCGAATGGAACCCCGTTGTACGGGAAGCAGTGGTATCGGCTGTTTTCGCCGGGGAAACATCCGACAATATATGGTATCCTTTTCTGAAAGGAATGCTTTTATATGTTCAAGGCAAAGCCGGCCATGAAGTAGAATTTACAAAAGCTCTTTCAGCAGCCGGAAAAGACCCGGGTTCAACGTGGTTGCTTTTTACCGAATTCGACCGTTACAATCTTGAAAAATGGGCGGAAAAATCATTGCTTCAATTGGAGAAGCGGATGTTCGAGGAAGGCGGGTCAACAGCAACGATCATTTCACAACAGCTTATGCAATATGGATTAATCAACAAAAAAAAACACTCAATGGAAAAAGCGCATTACTATTTCAGATGGGCACACAGATTCAATATCCACGAAACCGCATCTATCGTTCAGAGAATATTTATCTCTTCTCCATTTGATCTGCCTGAAATCGTCAAAACCGCTTCGGAATTGGTATGGCCGATTCGGTATTCATGGAAGGTTCAGGCAGAATTGGTTTCTATAATCTACATGTTCATAAGACAGGTAATTTTTCTTTTTGTATTATTTGTCATAATAGTACTCTGTGTCAAGTATTTCCCGGTTGCTCTTCACCGGTATGCGCATTTTTATCCTGACGGCGTTCCTATTTCTCAGCGTACAATACTGGTATCCGGAGTGGTTGTTTCATCTTCCGCATTCGGCATCATTCCTTTCATCTGGTTTGTTTCTTTTCTTCTTATAGGGTCGGTGTCTTATCGTGAACGTTTTCTTTTACGGATAGTAACGGCGGCTTTGATTCTTTTTCCTCTCGATTCTTTTGTTATGGAAAGAATTGGCAACGCTCTGGCGCCTGACGGGGCTTCGATGGCTCTCTTTTTGTCACTTAATGAAGGAACATCCAATACAAAAGTTTCTACAAAGTCGGTCTCGAACGAAAAAGTAAAATTGCTTTATGAAACAAGTAAGGCATTAAACGAGATAAAAAGCAACGACCTCGAGGCGGCGAACCTCAGGCTCAGGCGGCTTCTTAACAAATCGCCGAACGATCCGTTGATCATCAATATTAAAGGCATTCTTTATTTTCTTGGCGGTTTTGTCGACTCGGCCGCAGCCTGTTTTAAAAACGTGATTGAGTTAACGCCGTCGGATTTTACGGCTCTGTTCAATCTTTCCCGATGCTCGGTATTTTTAAACGACGCCACCGCAGGTATGGAACAATTAAAGAAAGCCGCCGGTATTCAACCGATGTTGGTAAATAAATTCATCGAAGATAACGACCGGTGTTTTTCCGACCGATGGCCTCCTTTGCGGCAGTTGCTTTTTCCGTATATCACGCCGTCGTATTTCTGGAGAAAATTATTTTTCGCTCCTGTCAGCTCAGATATTACCGCAAAGTCATTTTGGGGGATTTCATTTTTCGGCATTCCGCCCCTTGCCTCTTTCGGTCTTTTTTTATTTTTATTTTTACTGCTGATTAGTGTCGATATGTTGAACCACAACGTTCAGAAGGTGCGCCGTTTTTTCGAATGTAAATACTGCGGCAGAATTGTATGCCGCCGCTGCTCTTCTGGTATTCTGTGCGGCTCATGTGAGAACAGAATTCAGCAAATGAATCTTTCCAAAACCATCGAACAGATCAGAGAGAATATTATTTTGACGCATTCGCTGATGAGAGACATTCTGAGTTCATTTTTAAACGCCGTCATTCCGGGAGCAGGCGATCTATTGAGAAAAAAGACGCGTTTCGGTTTATCGGTTGCCGGTATTGCGCTTTCGTCAATAGTATATGCATGGTGGTATTCTCTCTATAGAGATTACACTTTCCAATGGGCTATTACGTCCGAAACAGCGCTGGTCATATCATTCCCTTTACTTATTAATCTTTACTTTCTCGGACGTTATATACCTTCTGCCGTAAGTAAAAGCAACTCTTTGTTACAACTCCTGTTCTCGAAAGAAAGGAGCGCCGATGGTATTAAGCGGAACATTACGTGAATTTATACTTGCAGACGTTCTCCAGCTTCTGACTCAACAAAAAATAACGGGCAAACTTATACTTGATAACGGCAGAACCGAAGGATATATGGTATTTAAAAACGGGTCGGTCGTTTCTGCTGTTTGTGAAGAGGAATCCTTCCAGTTAAAGCTTTTTTACTATCTTACCGAAATAGAACGTCATCCGAAAGCCAAAATACGAGAGCTCTTTTCTTCCTATGAAGGCAAGGTGGCCGAACTGACCGCCGCCCTCGAGAACAAAGGGATCATGAACCACAAGGATTTACATTCTTACGCGCTCAATGTGACAACGGACATTGCCTGTAGTTTATTCTTCTGGAAAAGCGGGAAATACAGGTTCGATTCACTGCGTACCGTAGACCATCTTATTCCTGCAGGAATAGAAATATCGGTGGAAAACATAGTCATGGAGGCAATGAGGCGTATCGACGAGTGGCAACGTATGAACAGCGTCATAAACGAAGAGACTATCTTTGTACATACCGAAAAGAGATTCGATCCCAGTTCGGCCGCAGGGCCGTTGGATAATCCGTCGCTTTATTTATATCATCGTATAGACGGGACTTCAGCTGTCCGACTATTTCTCAACGAATCCTTTCTAACACAATATAAAATTTACGAAACGCTTTATTCAATGATGCAGGACGGCCTTATTACGCCTCTATCGGAAGACGTCACCAAATCCATCCTCGCAGCTATCCAGAAAAAAGAGCAGGACAAATATACCGCTTCGATCATGCCGCAATTTGTTTCGGTTATAGTAACCGCGGGAATAATAATTTTAATTATACTTCTTGCCTTGTTCTTCCGCCGAATAATTACTTCAAACGCCGATCCCATGTATCATCTTGCGGAAAACTACACATTTGTCAATATATCCGATGAATATATATTTGATTATATGCGTTATTATTGCGCGAAAAATTCTTCTTATAATCTCTCCAAGTATTAGACGCCTGATTGCTTTTTTTTTCGAGGGTAAAAAAATATACGTTGTTTATTTAAAAGAGTCTTTGATAAAAATGTTCCGGAAAAATATAATTAATAAGGAATGGATAATAAGGAGAATGTAATTTTTCAATATAAGAATGGTTGCATAAGATACTTTTTTGTAACTATATTTCTTAATAGTATAAAAGTAATTAATAAAGCGATAATCTTTTGATCAAGGAAACTTATTTTATAGAAGGACCTTTTCATGGCATCAATTAATTATGCAGCCAGAGAGATCAATGTAAAAATCGTTTATTACGGTCCAGGCTTGAGTGGAAAAACCACCAATCTGCAGGTTATTCACCGTAAAGTACCCCCGGAATACAAAAGCGATATGGTTTCGCTGGCTACGGAAACCGATCGGACCCTCTTCTTCGATTTTTTGCCTCTCGATTTAGGAAAAATTAAGGGTTTTGCTACGAAATTTCAGCTTTATACGGTACCGGGCCAGGTGTATTATAATGCGACACGCAAACTTGTGCTTAGAGGAGTGGACGGTATAGTTTTCGTAGTCGACAGCGCCCAGGACAAGCTACAGGAAAATATAGAGAGTTTTCAGAATCTCGAAGATAACCTTGCCGAATACGGCTACAAAAGAGAAAATATACCGATAATTATTCAATACAATAAACGGGACCTTCCCACTGCTTTATCTATAGAAGAGTTACAGCAATATATCAACAAGTATAATCTCCCGTGGACTGAAGCAGTTGCCAATAGAGGAATAGGCGTTTTCGATTCATTGAAAATGATCGGAAAGATTGTAATAGATTTTCTCAATAAAAAGTACTCGCGCGGTTCACGAAGCGCAACCATGCCGGTTCAACAACCGCAACCTCAGTATCACCCGCAGCAAAGACCTATTTCCATGGCTCCCGTTATGCAACCACCCCCTCCGCCACCTTATGCTCATACGCAGGCGTACTCCCCTCAGGCAGGTTCTGTTCAACAGCCTCCCTATCAGCAGCAACAGTTCCGACAACCGCCGACTCCTCTTCAAAACAGGAGTACGGGATTTCGTCCCCCGCGTCAGCCTTTACAACAGCCTCAGCAATTTATGCCGCACCAATATCCAAGCGGTACTGCCGCGGCACAACAATTTTCACCGGCTGAACATATAATCCCGCATCATCAACAATACCCTCAGACTAATATACCACAGCCGCCTATTAATCCGCCCGGAAATATTCAGGGTGATTTCCAAGATCATGCCACCTTTGAGCCGCCGACCCCAACTCCTCAACCGCGGCAAACTATGCCGGGGAGTCCGACCGAAGAAGACTACTTTAATTATGGCTCAATAAGTATTGAGCCTATGAGAGGAGCACAGCAACAACCTGCAATGCCGGAAGCCCCGCAAGATCAATATCAAAATCAGGTTTTTGATCAAGTACAGCAGCCTCCTTATATCTCGTCGGGCAAAACCGATCTCGATCTGGAAATAGAACGATATCAACGCGAAATAGAGGAAAAGCAGAAAAGATCACGACAGGGGCAAAGAATACAAGAACCTTACCAACCTTCTTCTGCTCCTTTCCAAGAAGTAAAAGGCCCTTCAGAGGGAGAAACCGGTAAGGGCAACATCCAGGAAGATTATGAAGTTTATAATATCGATAAACAACCCACAATAAGTAGACAGCAACCCCCGGTTCAACCGGTTATCGGCGCTAATGACGAGGAGGAGATGTTCTTCACTTCGGTCGACACAGATCGTCAGAAGAAACCAGCAAAACGGCCGATTAATCCCAGAACTCAGCAGCAGAAAGGATTTCTGTCAAAATTTTTCAATAAGGACATGACTTAATGAAAGACATGATCCTTTTCCCTGAAGATATTGACCGGTTAAATGTTATACTCGAACAACTTGCATTAAAAGCAAATCTTCTACTTGCAATATTAATAAATAAAGACGGCCGTTTACTCACCTATCAAGGTTCGCTTGAAAATGTCGATACCGTATCGATGGCCGCGCTTGTCGCAGGAAACAGTGCTTCTACACTTGCAATTGCCAATCTGATGGGGGAAACGGAATTTTCCTCCATGTATCACCAAGGAAAAGATAGGCATATCTTTATCTCCGTAATCGATGAAAATACTTTTCTTTGTCTTGTTTTCGATGAACGTACAAACATCGACAGGGTAAAGGTTTTCGCACGTCAATTCGACCGCCAATTAAAAAATGCTCTCAAACAGGTATACGAAAAAACCGAAGATCAGGTTGATCTTGATCTCGATTTGGGAGCGGCAGATCAGCAATCATTTTCCTATAAAGACTTTTCCAAAGAACAAGAAGGGCATTATCAGCAGCCGCCGAAGCCGATCAGGCCCAATCTCGAAGGTTCAAAACAGGACAGGCAAAAAGTATTAGGGGGCGAAGATGATATTTTTTTCATCGACAACCGCTCCAAAGAGGGTAATCCGCTGTCGGGAGAATCGCACGATACGAACTATCTCTTCCTTAAGAAAAAAATAAAGGAAACCGTAAACCGTAAAAAAGAACAGTAAATAGAAATTTCTAGAAATACTGCCGTAAAAATGCCGCAACAAAAAGAAGCAGGAGTAGTAGTGCTGCAATAATCTGCAATCTCGAAAAACGGGAAAAACGACCCGGCTCAAATTCCTTTCGGCGAATCTCTTCATAATCCACTTCTTCGCCCAGATCTATACCGTTAAGGTAGGTTTTTTCCGACCAGCCGGTTCTTTCGTCGGAGCCGCAGTGAGGACAGGCCGAAGCTTTACGAGGGATCGATTCGCCGCAATATGGACAAACAACGGTATCTGTTTGTTGCATATTTCAAAATAACAATTTTACCGCTATGTAAGAAACTATTTTATAATAAAGAAACTATTTAATCGCATTGAAAAGAAATTTGATATATGATCTTTACCGCTTTATTAACCGCCCTGTTTACTCCTGCAATTATAGGGGCGGGTGCTACGGCCCTTTTTTGTATTGGTAAACGCTCCTCCCCTATCCCGGGGCTTCTTTTCCATTCGATTCTTCCGAAAGGTAAACCTGGGCCGGAAATGTCGTTCTACCCTCTCGGACGATTCGAAAAGCTTTGTTCTGAATTCAACCGCCTCGACTATAAAGGAATAACGCTTAATGAAACGGCTGTCGTTTCCCGCGGAAAGAAGTCCGGCGAAAAACCCATTCTGATTACATTCGATGACGGATTCGAAAGCGTATACCTTTATGCATATCCGGTTTTGGAACGTTATGATTTAAAAGCGACCATATTCTGCCTCGGCGGTTTCTTTGGAAAGCAGTCGTCGTGGGACGTCTTTTGCGGAAAACGTCACCTTACAAAAGAACAGATTCGCTGCCTTTCAGAAAAGGGTTATGAGATCGGCAGCCATACATGCTCGCATGCATATCTTCCCTATCTCGATAATATCCGCATTCGCCGTGAGCTTTCCGAATCGAAATATATTCTGGAAGACATAATCGGAAAGCCGGTAACAAGCCTTTCGTTTCCTTTCGGCGGCTGGAGCCGCAGAATCTGGGATATTGCCCGTGAAACGGGTTATAAAACCGCGGCTCTATATTGCGGCCGGAGTTCTCCGTCGGATGGGCTTTTTTCGGTAGAAGGGGTATACCGGTTCGACAGCAATGCAGATATTATCTCCAGACTTTCTTTTGCTGGCGGATTCTCGACGGCCGTTGCCCGTACGCAGATGATGTCTCATTTTGCACGCGGGACACCCCTCTGGAAGTATCGTAAAACGTATTCGTATGTTTAAGAATTCAGCGGCGGAATTTACCGAAATCGATAGAAATTCCATATACTATGAAATGCCGCATTAACACGTTATGCTCTTATTCCGGAATATAAAACCCTCCCCCCTACTTAACGATCTCAGAGGTTCATCTATAGGATTTTAACTATAATCTAAATTATCCTATACCCGCTTCCTTACGTATAGCCTCCACCATGTCGGTTTTCTCCCATGTAAAATCGGGAAGCTCGCGGCCGAAATGACCGTTACGGGCGGTTTCGCGGTAGATCGGTCTTTTTAGTTTCAACCTTTCGATGATGCTTTTCGGACGAAAATCGAAAAGTTTAGTTACAATTTCCGCAATCTTTTCATCCGATAATTTTCCGGTGCCTTCCGTGTCGATATGGATTGAAAGCGGTTTTGCGACGCCTATTGCATACGAAAGCTGGATTGTACAATGAGTTGCAAGCCCTGCCGCGACTATGTTCTTAGCAGCCCATCGCGCGGCGTACGCTGCGCTGCGGTCGACCTTTGAAGGATCTTTTCCGGAAAATGCCCCTCCTCCGTGGGCGCCATACCCGCCGTAGGAATCGACTATAATTTTACGTCCCGTAACACCGGTGTCTCCGCGCGGGCCGCCGATAACGAACCTGCCTGTGGGATTGATATGATAAATGGTTCTTCCATCAAGCATATTTGCCGGAATTACCTTTTTTATTATCTTTTCGATCATATCCTCCTTAAGTGTTTCATAAGCAGCATCGGGACTATGCTGAGTAGAAAGAACAACCGTATCGATACGTATCGGTTTCAGATCATCATATTCAACCGTAACCTGAGATTTGGCGTCCGGCCGGAGATAGGGAATTCTGCCCTCCTCTCTTGCCTTGGTAAGTTCTTCGACAAGCCGGTGAGCATAATAAATGGCCAAAGGCATATATACTTTCGTTTCATTACAAGCATAACCGAACATAATTCCCTGATCTCCGGCTCCCTGTTCCTGATGCAGCCCCTGACCTTCAGTGACCCCCTGGGAAATATCCGGAGATTGCTGATGAACCGAAACAAGTATGCCGCAACTGTTCGCATCAAAACCCAGCGTAGGGTCGTTATAACCAATCTCGCTTATTGTCTTTCTGGCCACAGCCTGGATATCCACAACAGCTTTACTTGTAATCTCTCCCGCAATAACAACCAGGCCGGTTGTTACCATAGTTTCGCATGCTACCCGTGAGTCGGGATCCTGTTCAATCATTGCGTCCAGAACGGCATCCGAAATCTGATCGCAAATCTTGTCGGGATGCCCCTGTGAAACGCTTTCTGACGTAAAAAATCGGCGCATTGGTTCCTCCTGAAAAAAATAATTCACATAAAAAATTTGAAAATCTTTTAAAAATATATGATAAAAATTGTTTTCACCAATTTGTTTCTATTTTTTTACAATGCCTACGGATGAACTGATATAGTTGTTTTCAATAAAACCCTTCATTATTTTTTCTAACTCTTCGGCGGAGGCCGCAACAATCAAACTGAAGAATATAAGTAGTTATGAATGTAATTGAAGAAGCTGTCCGTACTATCATAAAAGAGCTGGGTGAAAACCCGGAGCGTGAAGGACTGCTCGGCACTCCGGCAAGAGTAAGAAAAGCTTATGAATACCTTATGCAGGGGTACAAACAGAATCCTTCGGATATTTTAAGAGGCGCAATCCTTAACGAAGAGTGCAACCACATGATCATCGTCAGAGATATAGAGCTTTACAGTATGTGTGAACATCACATGCTTCCATTTTTCGGCAAATGCCATATCGGCTATATAGCCAGAAACCGTATTTACGGAGTAAGTAAACTTGCGCGTCTTGTGGACTGTTTTGCCCGGCGGCTTCAGGTTCAGGAACGGCTTACTCAACAGATCGCAGCCAGCCTGATGGAGCCTATCGAAGCCGAAGGAGTGGGAGTAGTCATCGAAGCGCAGCACCTGTGCATGATGATGCGCGGAGTTTCGAAACAGAATTCCAGGATGGTAACATCAGCCATGCTAGGCAGTTTCAGAAACGAACATGCTACCCGCGACGAGTTCCTTAAGCTGATCGGAATGGAGAGAGTATAAGGAGCGATTATTATATAATATAAGAAACGACATGAAACCCATCGAAATTCCCGAACGGCTCAATGCGGCAACCGTTTTCATCGACAGGCATATAAAGGAAGGAAGGGCCGATAAAGCGGCGATTCTCTGCGGTGATACCGTCGTAACCTATCGCAAGCTCTTTGAAAATGTAAATCGTTTCGGAAATGTACTCCTCGACCTTGGAATACGCATGGAGGAGCGTGTGGCTGTTGTACTGCCCGATTGTCACGAATGTGCGTTTGTATTTTTTGGAGCAATTAAAATAGGAGCGGTTCCAATTCCCCTCAATACCATTCTAAAACCCGCCGATTACGAGTATCTTTTCAACGACAGCAGGTCGCGGGTTCTCGTGATAGACGCGTCGTTACTTAACATACTCGATTCCATACGCGACAGACTGAGCTACCTCAAACATATAATTGTTTGCCGGGGCGACGCAAAAAAATATCTGTCGTTCGACAAGGTAATGAACGGGGCCTCCGCCGAATTGGAGCCGGCGGACCTTCACAAAGACGACAGTGCATTCTGGCTTTACAGTTCGGGCACCACAGGTTTCCCGAAGGGAACAATTCATCTTCAACATGATATGATTATAGAAGCCGAGTATTACGCTAAAAGGACGATAGGTCTTCTCGAATCGGATATAAGCTTTTCGGTTGCAAAGCTTTTCCACGCTTACGGTCTCGGTAACGGGCTTTATTTTCCGCTCTGGACGGGAGGAACAACCATCCTCCTTCCCGATCGGCCTTTGCCGAAAACCATTTTCGACGTTATCGATCGTTACCGACCCACGGTGTTCTACAGCGTTCCCACAAGTTTTGCCGCGACTCTCCACCTTGCCGAACAGGAAGGCCGGACGTCTCTACACGATGTCCGTATGTGTATTAGTGCAGGAGAACCGCTTCCAAAGCCGTTATATGAAAGCTGGAAGGAGCGGTTTAATGTGGATATCCTCGACGGAATCGGTTCAACCGAAATTCTTCATATTTTTATTTCCAACAGGCCGGGAAGGATCAAACCCGGAAGCACCGGAGAAGTAGTGGAAGGGTACGAAGCCAGGATACTTGACGACAATCTCAAAGAGGTCGGCGTAGACGAAGTGGGAACCCTCTATATTAAAGGCGATAGTATTGCAAACGGTTACTGGAACAAACACGAAAAGACCAAAACGACCTTTTACGGCGAATGGATCAACACACACGACAAATATCGCAAAGACTCCGACGGATTTTTCTGGTATGAAGGACGCGCCGACGACATGATTAAAGTAAGCGGGCTCTACGTTTCTCCCGCTGAAGTGGAGTCGATTCTGATGAGCCATCCTGCCGTTCTCGAAAGCGGAGTGGTAGGCGTTTACGATCATGAGGGACTGATGAAACCTTGCGCATATGTCGTGCTGAAAAACAAATCCGACGCGTCGGATGAGCTTGCGGAGGAGCTTAAGAAATACGTAAAGTCGAAGACATTACCGCACAAATATCCACGCACCATTTACTTTGTCGACGAACTGCCCAAAACCGCAACAGGCAAGATACAGAGATTCAGACTCAGAGAAATGGCTACGCAGGCGGCGACAGCTTCGGCGGCACAAAAATAAATTTGTCTTATCGGCAGTTTTAACGGGTGACTAATTATTACATTAGTCTAGTGCCTTTAATGCATTAAAAATCCGATGTAAGATATGTGTTTCAGATAAATTTTCTTGACTTGCAGGAAATAATCGTCATGCAAAAATACCAAAAACTTCCGACCCAACCATTTATTATTTTCTATTTATGCATTTGCCGGAAAAATGGATCATAATAAATCATAAATTTTCGCATTATTTTACTTTCGGGATAGGACTCGGCAGTCATCCGAATTTTATACATAGCAACGAAAACTTCTTCAGAGAAAAATTACGCGAAATCATACTCGAGTTGAGAAAAATATTTCCGGACGAGCAAATCCGTATTCTTGACATTGGTTGCGGAAAACAGACGCACCTTCAGGCTCTTAAGGACATACATCAATTCATTTCCGCCTGGGGGATGGACATTTCCGCTAAAGAACTGTCTGCAAATTCATTTATTAAAAAACATATTATACATGACGTATGCAGAGACGATTATGAAGACTCGCTTAAAGAGTATCGCGGCTTCTTTCATCTTGTAATGAGCCATAACTTACTTGAACATGTTCCCGATCCTTTCGTAACACACCGAATGGTCTACTATATTTTAAAGCCTCAGGGAATCGCATTTCACTCTTATCCTACGCTTTACGATCCTCTTATGGCTTTAAGCAATCTTATGCCGCTTAAACTTGCGGAAAAAATACTTTTTCTTATCGAGCCTTTCAGGGCCGGTCTTGGTAAATTTCCCACTTACTACCGTAAAAACAGAGCCTTTTCCGAAAACCTGATGAAATGGTTTTCTTCGATGGGTTTTGAATACGTGCATCACCGCGATTATTACGGTACCAGCTACCTCTATTCGATATTTCCTCTCCAGTGGATAGCCGACCTTTTTTATCTTTTTGTTCTCAAAGCCCGGCTAAAAGTTTTTTGCTCGCACTCAATAATAACACTCCGGAGAAAAAATCGACCTTAGAAAGTCAAAATCATGCATATTCGGTTTACATATATTTTACTATTGTCTTTTACAGCTATGTTTAGAGCATGGTCTCAGGAACCATCTTTCAATATTCCTCTCGACCATCCTGTGTATATACTTATCGACATGCTTGCCCTGCCTTCCGTCACAGGTAAAGTATCGCTGTCAAACCGGCCGTATACCGCTGCCCAGGTGTGTACTCTATTGACAAATGCCAAGTATAATAAAGGAAGCGCTGCAGAGAAAATTATTAACAGCTATCTTGAAGAATTCAACGGAAACAACATTTCCAAAGTTAAAAAACTAATCGTTCCAATTGACGAAGAAAATACATTTGCATTCCCCTATATCGAAACCGATTTGCGGTTTGAGGACAGCGGATTTACAAAAAGCGGATTTAACGCCGTCAGTATCGACACATTTCCTTTTTCTCCCGAACCGGCTAATAAAACCGTGATGGGAGGGAAGCTTTACTCAAATGTTTTCGGTTTTCTTATAAACTTCGACGGATCGATTATTACCGAATACGGATCAAAGGAGCAATGGCAAAAGATAAACGATCCCAGTACAGGCCGCAATTACACCACCATTATGGCAAAAGATAATCAACCGGGCCGTTTTATAGGCTATGACGCTTTTTGTGCATATGTCAAGCCCCCCCTAAAATGGCTTGATATGGAGTTCGGATACGATCGTGTCTCATGGGGATATGCCGGTTCTTCAGGTCTTCTACTTTCAGGTGAAGGCCGCCCATTTCTTTTATCCAGAGCTTCGGCTGAGATAGGCAGGCTCGATTATACTTTTATTCTTGGGAAGCTGACGGCTTCCACGTACGAACAGACCCCTCTCCTATATGCAAAACATATGTCTTTTTCCCCGATCCCTAATGTCGCGGTTGGATTGTCGGATGCAATAATTTCCGACGATAGAAGCCTGAAACCGGCATATTTCCTTCCATTTGTACCGTATTATTTCATCGATCATTATATGAGCGGCAGGGATAACCGTATCATATCGTTCGATGCACACTGTCTAATAAAAAATCGTATTTCTTTCTATACAGAACTGATGATAGATGAAATAACCAATCTTCTCGGATTTATAAGCAACAATAAAGCAAATGACATATGGGGCGGCCTATTGGGCGTCAAATGGCATAATCCGATTCCCCGGCTGCCGTTTTCTTCGCTTAAACTGGAATTCGTTCAGATCGAACCTTGGGCATATACGAGGTACGCATTTCCGGGAGAACAACAACACAATAATCCTGTTGATTTCGGACGCCCTCTCGGAAATCAGATGGGGCCTCACTCAAGAAGCTTCCTGGTTGATCTGAGCGCAATATTCAACGAAAAACTCTACGGGTCGTTCTCCGTTACACATTTTATCAAAGCTGCAGGCCCGGGTTCGACAATCTTCGACGGAAACGATTTCGTATACGATACATTAAACGGCGAACCTGTAATACGGCAGCTTTTCACCGAAAAAGAGTATCGTTTCCGTAACTATGTTAAAAACAGAGCTGTCGTATCTATAAACGGCAAATATACGATTCACTGCTGGCTGCAGCTATCTCTTTTCGGCGATTTAATTTTCGATCATGTGCCGATTAAAGAAACCTCTTTTCGTATAGGTACTGCACTGAAGTTCAATTACTGAACGAAACATCCACTATGTTTTTCGAAGAGGTACGGCCTTGTATCCACCACAATCAGGGAACCGCAAAGGTTTTTCGATACGTCTCCGCTCCCGTGCATACCTGTATCACATAGCAACCGGATGAAGCGGAACGGGAATTCCATATAAACCGGTATGTGCCGGGGTGAAGTCGCTTATCAATTATAGTAGAAACGCACCTACCACTGAGGTCATATACTTCTCCTCTCACTTCCTGCGGTTTGTCGATACACAATTCGACGGATAGTTCTTTAGACTGATATTTTAATAAGAAGTTTTTCTTCGGCATTACCGTCTTTTTTTGTCCGACTCCTCCGGGTTCATACATTTCAGAAACCGGTCTTCGCCATACTCCCCTGTCATTCGTCGCAATAAACAGCGTATCCGCCTTAAAAGCAAACGACCGAACAGTAGTTACAGGCATTCCCGAATCCGCCAAAGTCCAGCTCGCCCCATTATTTACCGAAACGAAGATTCCTTGCTTGACTCCTACGAATAACGCGTTCTCAAAGGCTATTATACTGTTCACGTTTGTATTCGGCAGGTCCGAATTGATCTCTTTCCACTCAGTTCCGTTATCCGTAGAAATAAAAATACCTGCAAATGTATATCCGGCAAAAAGCGCATTAGCGTTTGTTGTGATAATATCGGCAGGACTGTTGGGGAGGCCGTTATTGATTTTTGTCCAGTTCTCTCCTTTATCGTCGGAACGATGGATACCTCCGTATACTCCTACAAAAACCGCCCCGTTATTCACCGCAATGGAAGAAACGCTTATATCCAACCCCGAATTTGCCGCAGTCCAGTTTGCGCCGTTGTCAACGGAACGGTAGACTCCTTCGCTGGTTGTGCCGACATAGACGTCCGCTCCGTCCGAAGCTATACATGATATACCCTTTTCTTTTAATTCCGACGCCACCTCGTTCCACTTCGCTCCTTTATCGTTTGAACTAAAGAGAGTTCCGCTCTCGGTGATGCAAAACAGCGTAGTCTCGTTCCCGGTAAGATCTATAATGTTTAAATCGGTAAGACCCGAATTGACGGGCGTCCATCCTGCTCCATTCGAATAAAGAAAAACGCCGTTTCCGCTTGTGCCGGCGAAGAGCATTCCCTTATGTACCGCTAGTTTGGATATGTCGGTGTTTACGATTCCACTATTCTTGGGCGTCCAGCTTTTTCCTTTATCCGTGGAAAAAAGAACACCCCGATATTCGGCACCGGCGATAACCGTACCGGCATTTGAGGCAACAGCCCTGAAATAAACGGGCGGGAATTCCATATTTACCGGCTTCCATGTATTTCCGTTATCTTCCGAGTAAATCGTACCTTCACGGCTCATGACAAAAACCAGATCACCGCTTACCCCAACAAACTCTATAATTTCGTTCGTCAGACCTGCGTTGATTTTAGTCCAGTTCGCCCCGTTATCGTCGGAACGAAAAAGTCCGGTCTCGGTGCCGGCAAAAATTGATTGGGCGGTTGCGGCAAGCATAGAGATGCTCTTGTTGTTATCAAGCCCCGTATTTGCCTCTGTCCACGTCGCGCCGTCGTCAACCGATATACTGATGCCTCCCGCATTATCGACCCCGGCAAAAATCATATTATTACGCACAAGAAGCCCGTTCACGTCTCTGTCATTGAGTCCTGAAGAATCAGTACGCACCCAGTGGTTGCCGTCGTCGGTAGACACAAAAATTCCGCCCTGCGTCGCCGCGAATATCCGGTCACCTTTCAACGCGATCGCGGTCACCATAGTATTTATCAATCCCGAATCGGATTTAGCCCAGCTCTTGCCGTTATCGGTCGAACGGAAAATACCAACGCTTGTTCCGGCAAAAAGCGTATTTCCCGATACGACAAGCGAAGTAATATCCTCGCTTTCCAGCCCTTCGTTACCAGGAGTCCAGTTTGCACCGTTATCCTGTGAATGATAAACACCGATACCTGTTCCCGCATATATATGACTCCCGCTTACGGCGAGTGCCGTAATAGTTCCGCCTTCCGGGCCGTTTGTCTGAATCCATTGAGCCAGGGATAGTTCTGCAACCGACATTATATACGACATAAACAAAAGGGACAAAAAAGAGTGTCTTTTCATAAAAGGCCTTCCTGATGAAATTATTCTTAAATATTTAAATTTCATCTACCATGTTATTATTTTTTAAACTTATTAATATATAGTTAATTTTATTTTCTTATTTGGAATATTGATAAACTTGAAAAATATTTCAAGATTAAACAAAAATAATACCTAAAGCCGGATTCGCCGGTGGCCTTTAATAAAATTACAAATCAGGGCCGGGCGACGAAACTGAATATTGAATTATATAATATAAACAATTTACCAGATATGCTCTATGCAATCATTATGAAAGGAATTTTTTTATGACCTCTCAGCAGAATTGTGTGATAAAAGATATACAGTCAAAAACCGAAATAATAGTAAAAATCGATGGAATAGAAACTAAAGTTAAAGAAGGCGTCACGGTTTTAAAGGCTGCGGAACGGCTAGGAATTCATATCCCTACCCTGTGCCATCATGACGATCTTCGGGATGTGGGGGTATGCCGTATTTGCCTTGTCGAAATCGAAGGAATGAATAACTTACAGCCGTCTTGTACTTATACTATCACCCGGCCCATTTCGGTTCGTACCAATACGCCGAGGATACGTGAAGCTCGTCGTATGATACTGGAACTGATGTTATACCGCCATTTCGGAGATTGTACAAGCTGCGTGAGGAGCAGGAACTGTGAATTGCTTAATCTTGCCCGGGATTACGGCGTCGACACGTCTTTTATAGGAAGACCAAAAGAGATTCGGTACGAGAAAGATATGTCGGGTTATTCTATAGTGCGAGATATGAACAAATGCATACTTTGTCAACGATGTACCCGCACGTGTGAAGATCTGCAGGAAGTTAACGCAATAGGAGTAATGGGTCGCGGACGTGACGTACGTATCTCGACGGCTTTCGATCTGCCTTTGGGAAATACGATCTGTATCAATTGCGGACAGTGTATCAACCGCTGCCCCACCGGAGCTCTTCAGACCCATGATTATACCGATGAAGTATGGGCCGCAATAAGCGACCCTAACAAATATGTTATTATTCAAACCGCTCCTGCGCCTCGTTCGGCAATCGGCGAGGAGTTCGGTCTTGCTCCTGGTACCGCGATGACATGGCAGCTCAACACGGCACTTCGGCGGTGCGGATTCGATAAAGTGTTCGACACCAATTTCACGGCAGACCTTACAATTATCGAAGAAGGAACCGAACTGATTTTAAGGCTTTATAAGAATCTGGTAAAAAAAGACAATTCTCTTCCGTTGCCGCAGTTTACATCCTGCAGTCCCGGCTGGATAAAATATATAGAACATTTTTATCCGGAATACCTCGATCATGTTTCGACATGCAAGAGCCCGCAGCAGATGTTCGGCGCGCTTCTGAAAACGTACTTTGCAAAGGCAAATAACATAGATCCGGCAAATATCGTAAGTGTGGCCTTGATGCCCTGTACGGCTAAGAAATTCGAGTGCAACAGACCTGAGATGCGCGCCAGCGGATTTAAGGACGTCGATTACGGACTTACTACGCGTGAATTAGCAAGAATGATAAAAATGGCGGGTATAAATCTTCCCGAAATGCCGGAAAGTGATTTCGACGATCCTTTCGGAACCGCCAGCGGCTCTGGGGTGATATTCGGTGCGACTGGCGGAGTAATGGAAGCTGCCTTAAGAACGGTTCTTGAATTAATTACCGGTAAAAAAGTCGATAACTTTTACGAAAACGCCAATATCATACCTGTACGCGGTTTTGAAGGCTGCCGGTATCTTGAGCTTTCAATCCCTAAAGAAGTAGGACAGGTTCCGGACCTCATTAAGCATCTTGTGCCTGATTGGAATTGGATCGCCGGTGCAACACTAAAAATCGGTGTGGCGCATGGAACGGCCAACGCAAAAAAAGTTATGGAAGATATCAAAAACGGAGGCAGGTTCAGCGAGTGCCATTTTATAGAATTCATGGCATGTCCGGGAGGATGTTTAGGCGGAGGAGGCCAGCCTATACCTACCAGCCAGTCTATTAGAGAAGCTCGAGCAAAAGTAATATATGCCGAAGATATTGCATACGGTAATTCAGGCAGAGCGAGAAAAAGTCATGAAAATCCGGCAGTGTTAAGGTTATATTCCGAATTCCTTACCGAAGGACCATGCGGCCATAAAAGCCACCACCTTCTTCATACCAAGTATACAAAACGGAATTCGCCATGGAGCGTCGGCAAAGTAAATGAAGTAAATCTATAACAGAAGGAAGAAAAAAAACAACAAAATATATTAGAATATGCTGCAAGAAGCGGATATTTTTGTCAATAATAAGGTATTAAAAATAATATATTTTTCAGCGCCTTCAGTTTCTGAAAGTCAATATTCGGCATTTTTGCAGCATATTCATTATCGGAAATTATACCTTATTTTAAAAAGGATAAACCAAATATGCAAACAGATACGATTTATGATTCTCAAATTGAAGATACCACGTTAAATGAAATAGTGGATAGATGGAAGGATAAGAAAGGAACTCTTATCATGATGCTCCATGAAATCCAGAACCGATACGGTTATGTTCCAAGGCCTCTTGCTATGAAGCTTTCTCATTTGATGGATGTACCATTGGCCCGCATATATGAAGTCATTACTTTTTATAATTATTTTAAAACCAAACGGCCAGGGAAATATACCATCTCTGTATGCATGGGAACCGCGTGTTATCTAAAAGGCGCTCCCGAAATAATTAACGAGATAAGGGAACTACTTGATATAGATATTGGTCAGACCTCAAGAGATGGGATGTTTCATCTTGAGGCGGTCCGTTGCCTGGGTTGTTGTGGTCTTGCCCCGGTAATAACTGTAAACGGCGAAATCCATGGGAAGGTAAAGAAAGAACATGTGATAGAGATTATCGCCAGATACAAGAAAGGTAAGTAATATTTATGACTCATATAACTAAAAAAGATCTCGATGCCTATGCCGAAAAATCAAAATCACTTTCAATATGCAATTACATTAGAGTAGGAATGAGTTCATGTGGGATTGCCGCAGGTGCTAAAGAGGTATACGACTACTTTAAAAAAGAGGCTTCCACACGTTTTCCTGAAATTAAAGTTCTGCAATGCGGATGCAACGGCCAATGCCATGCAGAGCCAATTGTTGAAGTGTGTATTTCCGGCCAATCACCTGTCATTTATGGGCATGTTACTACTGATATTGCAGAACGAATACTCGATGAACACATTGGAGAAGGCCGTATTGTAAAGGGGAATACCTTATCCGGTATAGTCGGCCAGATGCGTATAGTTATGCGCAATTGCGGGGTTATCGATCCGGAAAGTATCGATGACTACCTGAACAGTTACGGCTATCAGGGATTGGGTCGGTGTTTATTCGAACTTACACCTGAACAGGTGATTGAGGAAATACAAAAGAGTGGTCTTAGGGGCCGTGGAGGCGCCGGTTATCCGACATATCTTAAGTGGAATTTAGCACGAAAAGCATTCGGTGACGAAAAATATGTTATCTGCAACGGTGATGAAGGCGATCCCGGAGCTTATATGGATCGGAGTATTCTGGAAGGCGATCCGCACTCAGTAATAGAAGGAATAATTACCGCAGGTTACGCCATAGGCGCCAATAAGGGGTTCTTTTACATAAGGGCAGAATACCCTCTAGCCATTAAACGGATACAAACAGCCATTGAACAGGCATACGATCATGGCATATTGGGATCAAACATACTAGGTTCAGATTTTTCCTTTGACTGTGAAGTCAGACTCGGCGCCGGCGCATTTGTGTGTGGCGAAGAGACCGCGCTTATAGCTTCGCTTGAAGGGAAACGGGGTACCCCCCGTCCCCGGCCGCCCTATCCTTCAGATTCAGGACTCTGGGATAAGCCAACTGTCATCAATAACGTTGAAACACTGGCTAACGTTCCTGCAATTACCCATAATGGCGCGGAATGGTTCAGTTCAATCGGAACCGATAAGTCTAAAGGAACAAAGGTATTTGCAGTTACCGGTAATGTGCGCTACTCGGGCCTGGTCGAGATTCCTATGGGAACTACTCTACTCACCATTGTCGAAGGAATCTGTGGCGGAAGCAGTAACGGAAGACCCATAAAGGCGATACAGACCGGTGGGCCATCGGGGGGTATGATTCCTCAACGTCTCTTCGATACACCGGTAAGTTACGAACACCTACAAAGCTTAGGTTCCATAATGGGATCGGGTGGTATGATCGTAATGAGTGAAAACGACTGTATGGTCGACATCGCCAAATTTTACCTCGGGTTTTGCGTCGACGAGTCGTGCGGCAAGTGCGCTCCATGTAAAATAGGTGGTTGGCAGATGCTGCGTATCCTCAATAAAATTACCGGTGGTAAAGGTGAAGAAGAGGATATATCCTCATTGCGGCGTATCGCTCAGGCTATGCAAAAGGCCTCCCTCTGTGGACTTGGCCAATCCGCTCCGAATCCGGTACTCTCGTCTTTATTATACTTCGAAGATGAATACCGGGAACATGTAATAGATAAAAAGTGCCGGGCCGGAAAATGTACGGGATTACTTCAGTTTATAATAGACCAGCAGTTCTGCAAGAGGTGTAGGCTCTGTGTTACAAACTGTCCTGTTAATGCAATAACCGGTGACCGGCAGAGTGGTTTTGTTATTGACCAGAGTAAATGCGTCAAGTGCGGTAAATGTTTTAACGTATGCAAATTCGAAGCAGTGGTAAGGAGATAACAATATGATTCGAGCGACGATAGATGGAATAACAGTTATGGTACCGGAAGGTACCACAATTCTTGATGCTGCCAAGGAAATACAAATAAAAATCCCGACACTATGTAAACATCCCGACCTGTCGCCAAGTGCAGCGTGCGGAATATGTATCGTAAAAGTAACAGGAATAAATAAAATGCTTCGTGCCTGTTGTACTCCGATCGAACAGAATATGATAATTACCACTAATGATCCGGAAATAGTAGAGGTAAGACGAACAGTAATCGAACTGATTCTTTCTCGCCATCCAAATGAATGTCTTACCTGCGGCCGAAACAATAACTGTGAACTACAGCGGCTTGCCGCTGATTTCGGAATCAGAAACGCCGGATTCGGTTCCTTTGTGCCAGATTTACAGCCGGATTTATCCACCAACGCGATTGTTCTGGAACCGCGCAAATGTATTTCATGCGGTCGCTGCATAGAAGTATGCCAGAAAGTACAAAATGTTTGGGCGCTCTCCATGCTAAATCGAGGAATCGAAACTCGCATGGCGCCGGCCGGCGACATTCAGTTGGCAGATTCTCCATGTGTGCATTGTGGCCAGTGTTCTGCCCACTGCCCGGTCGGAGCAATTATTGAATATGATGAATGTACTGACGTATGGAAAAAATTACGCGATCCTTACGCCTATTGTATAGTACAGATAGCTCCGGCCGTCCGTGTAGCCATTGGCGAATCGTTCGGCGTCCCAAACGGAACCCTTCTCACTGGTAAACTTTATGCCGCCCTCCGAAGAATGGGCTTTAAGACCGTATTCGACACCAACTTCGGTGCAGACGTCACCATCGTAGAAGAGGCTACGGAATTTGTCAGACGTTTAAACTCGGATCCTGCCTCTCTCCCACTTATCACAAGTTGTTGTCCGGCGTGGGTCGACTTCATGGAAAAATTCCATCCCGATATGGTTAACCATTTCTCAACATGCAAATCGCCTCATCAGATCCTTGGGGTACTTGCTAAAACCTACTATGCGAAAAAACGTCGTATAGACCCTGCAACCATTTACATGGTATCGATAATGCCGTGTACCGCCAAAAAATATGAAGTCCAACGCTCTAAGGATATGTTCGCGTCAGGATATCAGGATATTAACGTATCACTTACCACAAGGGAACTGGCGCGGATGATAAAACAGGCAGGAATCGACTTCGCCAATCTGCCCGATGAAGCACCTGATAGTATTCTCGGTGAATATTCGGGAGCCGGAACTCTTTTCGGAGTAACAGGCGGAGTTATGGAGGCTGCACTTCGCACCGCTTACGATTATATAACCGGCGGAAAACTGAAAAACGTGGATTTCGAAAATGTTAGGGGATTAGACAGTATCAAGGAAGGCACATTATCAATCAACGGGAAATCGGTCCGTGTAGCGGTGGCACACGGTCTTTCTAATGTAGAAACGGTTATTGGTGAGGTTCGCCGGGCAAAAGCATCAGGGAAAGAAACACCATATCATTTCATTGAGGTCATGGCATGTCCGGGCGGATGTGTCGGTGGTGGCGGACAACCTTACGGAGTTACCGATGAGTTGCGTATTGCCAGAGGGAAGGGGCTCTACCTCGATGACGAATTAAAAACAATACGTTATTCACACGAAAATCCTTACGTAAAAAAATTATATACCGACTTTCTCAAAGAACCGGGAGGAAAACTTTCACATCAGCTCTTACATACAACCTATAAACCCAAACAGGAATATAAAAAATGATTTAGGCCATGTTTCGTTCGTCGGTCCTGTCGTTTAGTAACAGCATTATGCGGAGAAAATAAAGCTATAGTGATGTCTGTGTTAGAAAATATTAATAATATATATAATAAAGGAAAAAACATTGAGTGATAAGATTATCGTTCCGGCTATCGAAGAATCTCTTATATACGAAACATTAGAACGCAACCGACAACCTTCAAAAGAGCGAATAGAGGAAATACTCGTACGGGCGTCGGAATGCAGGGGACTAGAATACGATGATATAGCCACATTGGCCGCAATTGATGATCCTACACTCCTGCAAAACCTGTTCGATACTGCCCGTAAAGTTAAAGACTATATATACGGCAGACGGATTGTTTTGTTCGCTCCGCTTTACATATCGAACCTTTGTGCGAATGAGTGTCTCTATTGCGCATTCAGGGCCAGAAACACAGCCATAAAACGAAGAGCGCTGACACAGGAAGAGATAAGGCACGAAGTAGAGGCGCTGGTAGATAAAGGGCACAAGAGAATCCTCCTTGTTGCGGGAGAGGCTTATCCCCGCGAAGGTTTCTCCTATGTACTCGAATCTATCAGAACGATTTACTCAGTTAAACGTGAAAAAGGCGAGATCCGCCGTGTAAACGTTAACGTAGCTCCCCTTACTACAGAGGAATTTCGTCAACTTAAAGAAGAAAAAATAGGCACTTATCAGATCTTTCAGGAAACCTACCATCGCGAGACATACGGGCGGGTTCATATCAGTGGAAAGAAGTGCGATTACGATTGGCGCATAAGCGCACTTGACCGGGCGATGGAGGCCGGCATCGACGACGTAGGCATCGGCGTATTGTTTGGTCTTTACGACTGGAAGTTTGAAATTCTTGCTATGCTTCAGCATATTAAACACCTAGAAAACCGTTTCGGCGTCGGTCCGCACACCATAAGCGTTCCCCGACTCGAACCTGCGACCGGCTCTGTCCTTTCTTCACGTCCTCCATACCCTGTAGACGATATCGCATTCAGAAAGATCATTTCGGTTCTGAGGCTTGCTGTTCCTTATACGGGTATTATCTTATCGACCCGCGAGAATGCCGCAATGCGTAGAGAAGCTCTTTCGCTCGGCGTATCGCAGATCTCCGCCGGGAGTCGCACCAATCCTGGCGGTTATACGGAGGGAACGCCTCTTACCGAAGAGGACGGTCAGTTTTCGCTTGGCGATCATCGTCCCCTGGAGGAAGTGATCCGCGACATAGCTTCGCTGGGTTACATCCCGTCGTTCTGTACCGGCTGCTACCGTTTAGGCCGTACCGGCGCCGATTTTATGGATCTTGCCAAGCCGGGTGATATAAAGGAACATTGCGATCCTAATGCACTCAGTACCTTTAGCGAATATCTGGAAGATTACGCCAGTGAAGAAACTAAACGCATAGGGTATCAGCTGATTTATAACATAATAAGCGGTATGTCCGGAATAGCCCGTGAACGAAGCGAAAAGATGGTTGAAAGCGTAAAGCGGGGAAAGAGGGACGTATATTGCTAAAGGCTGAAAGGATGAGTTATCGTCTTGAACGCGATCCTCTCGGTGAACTCCCAATACCAGCGGATATGCTCTGGGGAATACACACTGCACGTGCGAAGGAGAATTTTTCTATTGCCCGACGCCCAGTGCATCCTTGCCTTGTCAGAGCTTACGGCGCCGTCAAATTAGCCTGCTGCCTTACAAACAGAAAAATCGGCGTATGGGACGATACCAGAAAGGCTGACGCTATCCAAACCGCCTGCGAAGAAATGATGAACGGGCAACTTACCGATTGGGTGGTAGTAGACGCACTTCAGGGCGGAGCCGGGACGTCCCTTAATATGAATATAAACGAAGTCATTGCAAACCGCGCACTCATTCTTATGGGTAAACAACCCGGCGATTATAGCGTCGTATCTCCAACCGACGATATCAATCTGCATCAGTCGACTAACGACACATTTCCTACGGCGCTTCGTCTTGCTTGTATAACACAGATCCGCTCACTCGAACAAAATCTTATAGATCTGCAGGAACTATGTCAGGTAAAAGAAAAAGACTTTTCGGATATTGTCAAGATAGGACGCACTGAACTGATGGATGCGGTTCTCATAACTCTGGGGCGTGAAGTCGGTGCATGGGGGGAATCGTTCAACAGGGATAGGTGGCGTGTTTACAAATGCGAAGAAAGGCTTCGTGTGGTCAACCTCGGCGGCACGGCAATAGGAACAGGTCTGGGGGCGCCGCGAGAATATATTTTTCGTGTGGTCGAAGAACTTCGCAATATCACAGGTATAGGTTTTGCTCGCGCTGAAAATCTGGTGGAAGCCACACAGAATGCCGATGTGTTCGCTGAAGTGTCGGGAATACTCAAGAGTTGTGCGGTCAATTTATTTAAGGTGTCAAATGACATACGATTGCTTTCCAGCGGACCAGAGGCCGGATTTGGTGAGATCAGACTTGCTCCACTTCAGGCAGGATCATCTATAATGCCGGGTAAGGTAAATCCGGTAATCCCTGAAGCTGTTATTCAGACCGCACTTCGCGTGTTAGGTCTTGATACTATGGTCACGATGACTGCTGCATCGGGTAATTTAGAACTGAATCAGTACCTTCCTCTTATAGCTGACGCCCTTATTGAAAGTATAGATTTATTAACCGCGGCAACATACCATCTGGGCAAGAAATGTATCGCAACAATGGAAGCCGCCCCTGAGCGCTGTGCCATGTATATTTCCAACTCTACAGCCGTTGCAACGGCTCTTATACCTCTAATCGGCTACGAAAAAGCATGTATAATAGCACAAGATGCCACACAACGAAAGGTTACAGTCAGGCAGGCTGCTATAGATAGCGGTATTATTAGCGGCCAACAGTTCGATGAAGCGATTTCCTCTGAAGCAGTATGTCGGTTGGGTTCACCAAGCTACATCAAAAATAATTTGCCATATGCAAAAAACTCCTAAAAACTTGCGTCTTCACATTGGTATCTTTGGTCGGCGTAATGCCGGTAAGTCAAGTATTCTCAACGCGCTTACGGGGCAGAAGGTTTCCATTGTATCGGAAATCGCCGGAACCACAACGGATCCGGTAGAAAAGCCGATGGAACTTCTGCCGCTTGGTCCGGTACTATTCATAGATACGGCGGGTATTGACGACGAGGGCGCTCTCGGTACTTTGAGGATTGAACGCACCCGACAGATTCTCGGCCGTGTGGACGTGGGGCTTATAGTTGTCGCAGAATCGGGATGGGGTAGTTTCGAAAACTCTCTGGCCTCCGAACTTTTATCAAGAAAAACCCCTGTGATGGCGGTGTTTAACAAGTGCGACATCGTCTTTCCTTCAGACACATCAATAAAAACAGTAAAAGATCTCGGAATTCATTACGAAATAGTAAGTGCAAGCACAGGTAAGGGTATCGGAGAGTTACGGCAAGCACTTATCAAAGCAGCTCCCGATGATTTCGTTAATAATCCGCGTATAATTGCCGATCTTCTGCCTCCCGGGGAATGTGCGGTGCTTGTAGTGCCAATAGATAAGGAAGCGCCTAAAGGGCGACTGATATTACCGCAGGTACAAACTATACGCGACCTTCTCGATAACGACTCATATTGTATCGTAGTTAAAGAACGTGAACTCCGAAGCGCGCTCGATCGTCTTAAAAAACCGCCTGCGATTGTGGTTACCGACTCTCAGGCGTTTCTCAAAGTCGCCGCCGATACGCCGGTTTCCGTACCTCTTACCTCTTTTTCTATTCTTTTTGCGCGGTATTTAGGCGATTTAGAAGAAATGGTACGAGGCACAATGGCTATCGACAAATTAACAACAGGCAATAGGATACTGATACTCGAATCCTGTTCACATCATCCCATTGCCGAGGATATCGGTACCGTTAAAATTCCGCGATGGCTAACCCAGTATGTGGGTGGTAAACTAGAGTTTATCCACCGAAGAGGCCACGATTTCTCTGACCTTAACTTAAAAGAATTCTCTCTTGTCATCCATTGCGGCGCATGTATGACTAACCGGAAAGAAGTGCTTTACCGTATTTCAGCCTGCCGGGAAGCAGATGTGCCGATAACAAATTACGGCCTTGCTATAGCCTATTCGCTGGGCATATTCGAACGCGCACTGCAGCCTTTTCCGGCCGCGCTCGACATTTTTCTTAAAAACAGAGAAAAACGACCATAAACCGTATACTTTTAATTAACAATAGGAAATTAATGCCGGAGAAATGAATAAAAGCGATCTGATCCGTATTCTTTCCACTAAAAACCGTGATGAGATAGAATCGATCCGTCATAAGGCCGAAGAAACTCTTTTCCGTTTTTGCGGAAATACGGTCTACTTACGTGGCCTGATAGAATTTTCGAATATCTGTATAAACAACTGTCTTTACTGTGGAATTCGTGCGGGAAACAAAAGAATTTTTCGGTATGAACTTACGCAGCAACAGATAGTAAACGCCGCGTTATGGTGCGCCGAAGCCGGGTACGGATCGGTCGTTTTGCAGTCGGGAGAGCGCAGGGATGAACGGTTCATTACATTCGTCGAAAAGACAGTAGCTGAAATCAAACGGCTGAGTATTTCGGAAAAATTACCGCAGGGATTAGGCGTTACTCTTTCAATCGGCGAGCAATCACCCGAAACTTACCGGCGATGGAGGGCAGCAGGTGCACACCGCTACCTGCTTCGTATCGAAACGTCGAATCGGGAATTATTCGATGCGATACACCCTCCAAGTCAGACATTTTCCTCTCGTATTTCCGCCCTAGAAGCCATTGCCGACGCCGGCTTTCAGGTGGGTACAGGGGTTATGATCGGTCTTCCCGGACAAACTATAGAGCAGTTAGCCGAAGACCTTTTATTTTTTCAACATATTGACGCCGACATGATAGGTATGGGGCCTTATATCCCTCATCCAGACACTCCGATGTCATTATGGACGAATAGAAATGATCGTACCCCGACTGAATGTTTAAATTTATCGCTTAGAATGATTGCGGCGGCCCGCCTTTTACTTAAGGATGTAAATATTGCAGCAGCAACGGCGCTTCAGGCGGTTGATCCAAAAGGCCGCGAAGAAGGACTCAGATGGGGCGCAAATGTTATCATGCCGCAGGTTACTCCGCCGGAATTCAGGCGACATTATCAACTTTACGAAGGGAAACCATGTGTCGATGAATCGGCGAAATACTGCAAAAAGTGCGTGGAAGAAAGGATTACGTCAACAGGACGGGTAATAGGTTATGACAATTGGGGCGATTCTCCCCATTACATCCGCCGACTTCATTTTCAATAATCAAAACAAACCTTCAACATCAACCACATTTCTGGTCGATTATATTTTCTTCACTTCCTGGGATTAATTTCATTTCTAGCAAACCGGTACAACCTCAGTGCGCTTCATTTTGGTTTTTTTTCCAATTCCCACATACAATTTCAGGGGTGCAATATATATGTTTTATTATTATGACTAAATGAAGTATGCATTTTTTTCCAGCCGCAAGTTTTATTTCCGGATATAAATATAGACGGAGCATGTCGATCCGATATCATTGGAAAAGAATTATCAACCAATGTCTTGTTGTAAAAAATGCATTCTCCACGAAGGGTGGTTGACAAAAAACGATTATTGAATATAGTGTTATTATCCGTATTCCTTTGAAACGACATTCCCGGCAAATGTAAAGGAATGTTTATCGGTTGCGAAACCGCCACAGTGGATGACGTATCCCATTTCATTTTTTTCATAATTGTATCGGTAAGCGCCGACGCTATCTTTTTATTGTCTTCAACCGAAGGGTGGCCGTCGCATCCGCTGTATGACAATCCCTGCGGAAAAGGCGCAAAGAAAACTTTCGGATGGTTGAACTGAGCGGCCTCTTCGGCCACAATACGCTTTACGTTTCTCTCGAAGGCTGCAGATCCGGTCGATACGCAAAGAATCGAAGCTTCTGGATAATTACCTAGAATTCTAGCAATGAATTTATGATAATCGCCTATATACATCGAATCATCGGGATTGGGAGAGGTCGAGTAATCGTTCGTTCCTAGGCAGATTACGACAAGTTGCGGTATCCATTTTGTAAAATCCCATTTTATATCCTTATCCGCTTCTCCTAATGTCTGATCGTAATGGGCAGGGAACGGTGAAGATGAGCGTTTACCGTTTTCTCCGTAATTTCTTACCATACCCTTTCCCGACCACGCGAGTATGATACTCTGCGCATGAAAAGCACGGGTGATATTTGCTGCAAAAGCACGGTTGGCGTTTGTATATTTCTGAAGATTATCCTTTACACAGGGGACTTCATTGCCGTATCCGGCGGTATAAGAGTCGCCTATGAATTCTATTTTCCGTTCAGGTTTGATTGGAGCGTCGGACAAATCTTTACCTTTTGCAATATATAATCCCAAAAACGTTGCCGTATTGTAATGATCTTCGCTTCTTAGAATAATGCGCACCGTGTGGATCTGATCAGAAAGGTCGGTTCTGAAAAGAAAAACTTGGTTAGTACCCGTAGAGATAGTGGCGTCGTGTTTACCGTCGATCTCGATATCATAATATGCGTTGGAATGCACCATTCTCATTCCGATAACGGGCCCGGGAAAAGCAGCTTCAATTACCGCCCCCGACCAGTTGAATCTTGGTTTCGAAGGAGTGCTGAAATCGAACCGGCCGTAATAATTAATTCTAGGGTCATCGGCCGGGATAAGAACAGTATCGACTGATCCTATATTAAAAGGAAAAGCGGTAATGGGTATAAAACATATGGTGCCATAGAAAATAAATATTAGTTTAAATAGTATCGTATGTAAATTGTGTTTCATATTATAATTCCTCCGAATAGTTTGGATTTTTATAATAGAAAAATAATCAAAGGCAATGAAAAACATCTGGGCGTCATGCTTACAACTATAAGAAATTAAATACCGCAAAACATTTTATATGAAATCTACAGATAAAAAGCTTCTAAAATACCCCTGCAATTTAACTTTCAACAAAAATCAATAAAACAGCACATCTTTGTATCGAACATTCTTAAAAAAACGGTATTATCGGCATTTTTTATGTGGCATATTTTTTGATTTACAATATGAAATCATAGAAAAATAGATGAAAAGAAAATTTCAGTTTTAAGTTACTTTATGAAAGTTATAAGAATCCAAAGAAGGAAAGTGAGGTTGGTATGATAATAAAATAACTCATTATTATAAAGTATCAAAAAAAGACAAAAAAACATTATTAAATTTAAAAAAATGTTATCAAGGAGGAAAGAATGAAAAAAATCAGGTGTTTTTTGATCGCTGGAGTAATGTTGATCGTAACCTTAGCAGGCCGATCGTTTGCAGGCTCATGGGCGCTTTTCGGAAGTTTTGCAACAACGGGGTCGACTCTCGGGCCTGCCGGCGGTTTACGATACAGCTTTAACGACAATATATGCATGGATATAGGAGCAGGCGCCCGAATAGGCTATAAAGACGAATCGGAAAACAATTTTTCATTTTACGCTGATGCTTTTTTTGTAGGCCAGACCATGGGTGTTTTCGCATCTGTTGCGAAAGAAGGCGCGGGTGATATAGTCCCCACTTTCGGACTTGCTTACTGCATCGAACGACCTCTTTCCGATAAAATTGTTCTCGGCTGCTCGCCGACTATCCTGTCATATACTCTGCAGGATGGCAACGGTGTAGATATTCTATCAGGCGTGAATGTTTATACGGTGATAAGTTTCTAGGCCTGATGAAAAAAATAAGATTATTCAATCGGCCGGCGATCCCGGCCATTTCTTTCCAGCTCTAGAAGTGTCTTTTTAAGTATGGCGTCTTCTCCAGACAAATCGCCACAGTAGGCTCCCGGGGAGCCGTCGTTCCGAACTACACGGTGGCATGGTATAAGAAGCGGCAGCGGGTTGTAACGCATAACCGATGCTACTGCACGAACCGCTTTAGGCGTCCCGGCTAGTGCAGCCAGTTCTTTGTAAGAACATGTCGTTCCATAAGGGATTTTACGTGCCGCGGCAAGCACTGTAGAACGGAAAGGTGAGACTATACCGAAATCAACCGGCACCTCGGAAAGATCGACAATGCAACCGTCAAGATAATCGGTCAAAAGTCGGGTTATGCTGCTTTGAAACCGGTTTGACGGATAAAGACCCGACATTTTCTCTATTGCCTTCTTTGCTCCGGATCCGACAACAACCCGGGTGACTATCTCCTCCTCTACCCTACCTTCTCCCCACACGACAACATCAGTAAGCCGATGTCTTATAACCGATATCAGATGCAACATTATCGTACCCCGTCAAAATAATCCATTCTTATTCTAATTCTAAAGACTAGAAAATATATCGGGTAACGAAACGTCCCGATCCTTTCAGTAGTAACCGTATGTGCCGGATACTATCTTTTAATTATGCGATTCAGATTACATGCCGATTTCAAACCCGCCGGCGATCAGCCCGAAGCAATCGCGACTCTCACCGACGGGATAGAAAAGAATATCAGACATCAGGTGCTTCTGGGAGTTACGGGATCCGGAAAGACCTTTACCATTGCTAATGTCATAGAACGCGTGCAAATGCCGGTGCTTGTGATTTCTCATAATAAGACGCTCGCGGCCCAGCTCTATCAGGAGTTTCGCGATTTTTTTCCTGAAAACGCGGTCGAATATTTCGTCAGTTTCTACGACTACTATCAGCCCGAAGCCTATATTCCTTCATCGGATACATATATAGAAAAAACATCGATGATAAACGACGAAATCGACCGGCTTCGTCTCAAATCAACCAATGCCTGCCTTTCGAGAAACGACGTCATAATCGTGGCAAGCGTTTCGTGTATCTACGGCATCGGATCACCGCAGGCTTACCTGGCGTCGAGCATAACTTTACGAAAGGGAGACACTATAGATCGTAGGGCGTTACTTCTCCGTCTTACCGGGATGCAGTACGACCGCAACGATCTGGAGCTGAGACGGGGTACATTCCGTGTACGTGGCGATGTGATGGAGATTCAGCCGGCTTACGAAGAAACGGCCCTGCGTATAGAAACATTCGGCGACCGGATCGAATCGATCAGGAATATCGCTACCGTCAACGGAAGAGTGATATGCGACCTCGATCAGGTCACCGTATTTCCGGCAAAGCATTACATGACTGCCGGTATCACTATGGAGGAGGCGATCGCACAGATAGAGGCGGAGCTAGAGGAACGTCTGGAGTTTTTGAGAAAAAGCAACAAACTGCTAGAAGCGCAGCGGCTCGAACAGCGAACGCGTTATGATATAGAAATGCTGCGTGAAGTAGGATACGTCAACGGAATAGAAAACTACTCACGCATACTTGACGGCAGACCTCCCGGAAGTCGTCCTTATACGCTTATCGATTTTTTCAGACGGCCGTTCCTTACAGTTATTGACGAATCTCATGTGTCTATTCCCCAGATAAGGGGGATGTTCAACGGCGACCGAAGCCGCAAGACCACTCTTGTTGAACACGGGTTCCGTCTTCCATGCGCTCTCGACAACCGTCCGCTTATGTTTGACGAATTCGAGTCTCTGATGGACTATGTCATTTACGTATCCGCGACGCCAGGAGATTACGAACTGGAAAAAAGCGGCGGCATTGTTGTCGAACAGATAATCAGACCCACCTATCTTGTCGATCCGCCGATTGAAATAAGGCCGGCCTCAACTCAGGTCGACGATCTTATCGAACATCTCAGAACTACCGTCGAACGTAAAGAGCGCGCTCTCGTGACGACACTGACGAAAAAAATGGCAGAAGACCTTACGGAATACCTCAACTCTCTCGATTTCAAAGTACGATACCTTCATTCGGATATCGATACTCTGGAACGTACTGACATATTACGTGAGCTTCGACGCGGCGATTTCGATATTCTTATAGGCATAAATCTTTTACGGGAAGGATTAGATCTGCCGGAAGTCTCGCTGGTTGCAATACTCGACGCGGATAAGGAGGGTTTTCTGCGATCCGTAAGATCCATCATTCAGGTTGCAGGACGGGCGGCCCGCAATATAGACGGCCGGATAATTCTGTATGCGGATACCGTAACCGATTCCATCCGCCAGGCAGTCGATGAAAGTTTCCGTAGACGCGAAAAACAGCTTGAATACAATAAAACTCATGGTATCATTCCTAAAAGTGTGGTTCGACCCATAAATGAAGGAATACTGGACTCGTATTCTCCGGTTCCTTCCGAAATACCTGTAACTGCAGAAGTCGGTGCTTCCTATGGGAAAACAAAGAAAGGTATAAAGAAAACCAAATTTAAGAAAAAAGAGGTTTCGGTTAAAGAACTTGAGAAAGAGATGTATGATGCGGCCCGAAGGCTCGATTTCGAGAAAGCCGCAAAATTAAGGGATATTATTAATAGTATAAGGAAATCCTATGAGTGAAGGCTTGCCTCCTCTCGAGTCACAAGACACTCAGATTATTATCAGTAAATTAAGACAATACGGCAGTGCAGGTAAACTGTCGGATCTTCAGACTATACTTGGCTTTTTAAAACATCGGGATGAAAGGGTCAAAACGGCGGCCGCAAAAGCTGCAGCAGCTTTGATAAAAGAGAATCTGATAAGCCGTTACGACGAACTGGAAAAAGAGGTTCGCGAGAAACTCGGACAACTTCTACACTCACTCGATCCAAGAATTGTCGATGAAATAAGCAAGGATTTATACTGTGAATCCGAAGAACGCCGCCTTCGTGCAATCCAGATACTGGGTCTGCTGAAAGACAATCCCCGTATCCGTGAGGTTCTTGTAAATCTCGTTAAAGATCGTAATGAAAAGGTGCGCGCGACTGCGGTGGTTCTATTAGGTAAAGTACTAGGGCCAAACGATCAGGATTTGATACTCTCAATACTAAGTGATCCGGATAAACGGGTTAGGGCCAATACAATCGAGGCTTTGGAAAGCCTGGGAAACAAGAGACTCATACCAATCTTGCTAAGATTCCGTAAAGACGGCAATAACCGCATCCGCGGAAATATCCTGAAAGCATTATATAATCTCGGCTATACCGATATTGAAGCTGATCTTCTCGAAATGATAGGCTCCCGCAATGAGTTCATGAAAGCTTCGGCTCTATGGGTGGTTTCACAGATCGATCTTTCATCGGCAAAAATAGAAGATGCTGCAGGCAGGGCATTTCTTTCGGAAAACGAAATGGTTATTAGGAATGCAAAAAAAGCTCTTTCCAAGCTCTCAACCCCTCGCAGCCTCGGATACCTGCGCTATCTTGATCTCGAAGCAGTAAGAAAAGAAGCGGGAACGGGAGAGCAATAAAACCATTCGTTTTAAAAAATAAAGTTAAAGGAACCTTTAAGCAGAAAATTTCCGACATATAGTCAGGATTTAAAACAAATCCTATATCTTTAATTTTAATTTAAAGTTAAATTTTTAAATACCGATAATAATATATAGAAAACAGAGTGAATCTATCTTCCGGCAGGATGTCGGGAGTTTATGGATAAAAGGGGCGCTCCAGGGACGGATGGAACTTCCAGGGACGGAAGAAAACCCCTGATAAGAATTAATAGAAGGGCAGGTAAGCCATGGAACTAAAAGCAATTACTGCGGCTTACGGGGCCAAAACATTTGATCCTGTCGTGAAAGGCGACAAAAAAGCGGCCCCGGAAAAGACGGCGGCTGCTCAAAAAGAGCAGGTTGAATTATCCGATACATCACTCAGCATCCAAAAACTAAAGGAGATCATCGATATGACGCCGGAGATTCGTATTAAAGTGGTTGAAGAGATCCGTACCAAAATCAAATATAACGGCTATCCCCTGGAATCGAATCTCTATAAGGCATTGGAGAAGATTGTAGAAAATAAAATAGTGTAGCTGAATTTCCCTTTAAATCTACTTGCGGGCTCACCACACCCCCGACGGAGTTTTTTCGCGGGGGTTTCTTTTTTTGATTTGCGAGATTTGATGTTTCCAAAAATGATAATATAACCCTGAGTGTGGTGAAAAAAATAATTAATAATTTAGTTTAAAAGAAATATAGCAAATAATCAACTAATTGATTTTATTACTAGTTGATTGATTTTA
>FWPV01003615.1_pt1 | contig 34641 bp, 35 predicted proteins | sample 2228371 | NCBI WGS metagenome assembly FWPV01 (sample SAMEA103939776, study PRJEB20133) | metagenome | reverse complement strand
GGACTCTATATGAAAGCTTTTTCAGTTTGCCGGCTGGCTCGCAGATTCTTTGGGCTTTGCGCTGGCAATGAAATTTTTCAGCGCTTCGAAGACTTGAGTATTATCCAAATAAGCGCCGCGCACCGGGTCGGTGTTTTCGGCAAGTTTTGAAAGCTCCGAGGCATAAGCCCCCTTCGCATACAGCGGAACAAGGCAGTTTGTGTGGCCGCCGCTGTTCCAGTCGAAATGCAAGCCGGCGACAGGTACTATTCCAACACCTGGGTTTTGCAGGGGAGAATCGGGAAACTTACCTTTTTCTCTTGAAATATAGCCGGTTTCGTGGTCTGCAGTGACAATAAGCAAAGTTTCTTCCCATGCGGGATCTTTTTCGTTTATCCATTTAATGACGGCGGCAACCGCTTCATCGAAATCTAGCATCTCGCCGATCAATCGGTCGGCATTGTTATCGTGGGAGGCTTTGTCAATGGAGCCTCCTTCTATCATAAGGAAGAATCCGTGCTTGTCGCCATCTTTTTCACGTTTATGTTTTTCAAGGACGTTTAGCGCGGCGGTAGCCATAACCGCCAAAGGAGGGTTTTCGGGGTTCGCTCCGGATCCGTTTGCTAGCCTATACTCCATAACACCGCCGGGACCGCCGAAAAGCCCGAATAGCTTTTTCGCTCGAGAAGCCGCATTTGCCAGCGCTTCGGCGCCGTTCACGCCCGGTTTACGCTCGACGAAAGTCCATCCCTGCCCGGTTGCGCCGTTTTTGAGGGCTTCGTATTCTTCTATTGAAATGTAACCTTTTGCCCAATCCGGGTGCCCTCCGCCAATGATCACCTCGATGGTTGGGGTGTTGCCTAGGGCTCCCTTCCCATCGCCGAAAGAGGTAATCATTTCCCTCGCGATTGCAAAATAGTTATCGCGGGATTCATTATGGGCCACGAAACAGGCGGGCGTGGCATGGGAAAAAGGGACAGTTGTTACCACACCGGAAGCCAAGGGAACGAGATTTTGGGCGGCGATTTCGCTCATGGTTTTTAAGCGATTTTTTTTGCTGATGTCTGTGGCTGTATTCCCTTTATTGGTTTTGACTCCGGTTGAAAGCGCTGTAGCCGCCGCGGAGGAATCGGTGGCGCCGTTTTTGACGTACTCGAAATCGCTCCAAGCTTTTTCCGGGTCGTAACTGCCGCCATATGGATAAGTGCTGACCGCCAATTTGACTGGCAGGGTTTCCATCGCCAATTCGCTTCCTTTATAGTTCCGAGCCATTTCGACGTGCTTGAAACCCATTCCATCACCAATCATAAGAATGGCCCTGCAAGCGCAAGCGCTTTGGCAGATGAACGCTATTAAGACGAGTAAGGCAAATGCGACGCCCAGTTTCCGGGCAAAGCTTTTGTTGATCATGCAAATATTCTCCGGCAAAAACTATTCAGTAATACGAAAGAGCTCGTCGCAAGGTTTTCGATTTTTTGGAAAGTTAAGCAAGAGTTAATTTTTAAACGCGCGCGACCATTTCGATTTGCTGGACAAGCTTAATGATTTTGTCTGCCGGATAGTAGCCCTTTTTCAGCGAAACATTTGGATAGATAAGCGTGCGTGGTCCGATCAAGCAGCCGGGGTTTGTGACAGTATTGCAGCCGGTCTGGACGTGGTCTCCGAGCACAGCCCCGAATTTGCTTAGCCCTGTGTCCATCAAATTGCCGTTGATTCTCAGTTTAATGGTTGGGCGTTCGCCGGTTAATTCATCTTTAGCGCTTACGACCGGCAGGTTTGAGAGTTTCGTTCCGGCTCCCAAATTGACGTGTGAACCAAGGATGCTGTCGCCAACGTAAGCGAAGTGGGGCGCTGACGCATGGTTCAGGAGGATGCTGTTTTTGAGCTCGGTGGTATGTCCCACGATTGCGTTATCGCCGATAAGCGCATCGCCTCGGATGTACGCGCCCTGCCGGATCTCGCAATTTCTGCCGATTATCGCTGGGCCGGCTATGAAAGCTCCGGATTCCACCACGGTGCCTTCGCCGATAATTATCGCTTCCGGGTCCACTATATGGGCGCCGGGCCAAACGTGGGCTCCCGCGCAAGTGCCGCCGTTATTTGCAAGTTGCCGAACGATGTACTCGTGTATTTTTCCTATTGCCTGCCAAACGAACTCGCATTCGTCGAATATGTCCGCAAAACGGAAAGATTTTAGGTCAAAAAAGCTCGATGGGCTCAGCACTATACAGCAGTTTCCTTTCGATTTCTACACAATTTAGCTAGGCAAAAGCCTATACATCTTACCACAGTTAGGCGTGTCAAGTCTAATGCCGTCCGTTAAGAGTGAGAGAACAAAAGCTAATGCTCGAGGCAATTATGGGGAGAAGCAGAAGTTAGCAGAAGTTATACTTATAAGAAGCCCGCATTTTTACTTGCCAAAAAATGCCTCGAGTGTTATAATTGTCGCAATGCTCTTTAAGTCAGAAGGTTAGGCCCTGATTAGGACCGCAGCCAATAACCTTAATTTCCAGTTTAGAGAGAAGGAGGCGGTCATGCTGTTTGAAGTTGGTGATAGGGTCGTTCACCCCGTCTATGGGGCGGGAAGAATCACCAGAATAGAGAAAAGGCAAGAAGGCGATAACGCCTCGACTTACTACGTCATACCGACGGAACCGGGATCCACAAACCTTCTGGTCCCAACAGACGCCGCGAGTGAACTAGGCTTGCGTGAAGTTGTTGACCCCTCAGTTATAGACAGTGTCCTCGAAGTCCTCAGAAGCGAACCCCAAACACCCCCTGAATGCAAAGCGCTGAACGGTCCGCTGAAAAAAATCAACTGGAGCGATCCACATTTCTTGGCGGAACTTATTCGCGACCTTGTGCCTGTCGAGCGACTTGGCAAAATTTCCGCGGTCCAGCGCAAAGCTTTGAAACGGGCGGAGAAGCTTCTTTTGGGTGAGATATGCCTTGTGTTAGGGCTGGAGTACGCTGTGGCTGAACAGCTTGTTTATGAACAGGTTGAAAAGCGTTCAGGCGAAACTGAGACGGCTCAATCTGCAACAACTTAAAGGCAATCTGCGGGCTGCGTAAGCAAGACAATTTTCAAAATCATTCCCGCGGGGGCGCGATCCTAAAATCGTTCGCACATAACACTGAAATGAGCCCTTAGGGGAACAAAGTTTGGCGCGGTTGTTCGTGGCAGTGATAAGGCTGGGTAGATCGACAACTGGTTAGGCGGCAAAAAAGCCTTTGGATTTCCGTCGCAAGCTCGAAATCGATTTTCGTGAGGTAAAAATTGACTGGATCGCGTGATGAACCGTTAACTTACGAAGTTGCCGGCGTCAAAGCCACCGGAGACATTTTGAGCGGGCTACTCAAGTGGGTCAACAAGACTCTCGATTTCCGAACCGGAGCAGGCAAACCCGAAGGGGGGATAGGCTTTTTCGCTAACGTAGTCAAGCTCACCGACAGCCTCGGCCTAGCAATCTCCACCGATGGAGTTGGCACAAAAATCATCATCGCCGAAATGATGCGCAAGTTCGACACAGTCGGAATCGATTGTGTGGCGATGAACGTGAACGACGTCGTTTGCATAGGGGCAGAGCCGGTTTCCATGGTAGATTACATCGCCGTGGAGCGGGCGGACGAGGCGCAACTGGAGCAGATAGGCAAAGGCATTTACGAAGGCGCCAAAATCGCGAGGATAACCATCCCGGGAGGGGAACTTGCCCAGCTGAAGGATATGATACGAGGCTACCGCGCAGGCTCAGGATTTGACCTTGTCGGCACGGCAATCGGCATCGTCGAACTCGACAAAATAATCCTTGGAAAAAATATAGAGCCGGGCGATGTTGTCGTGGGGTTAAAGAGTTCCGGTTTGCACAGCAACGGCTATACATTGGCCAGAAGGGCGCTTTTTGAAAAAGGCGGATACAAACTCGACCAGCATATCGATGAATTGGGGCGCACATTGGGGGAGGAACTGTTGGAACCCACGCGAATCTACTCGCCGATTGCGGTGGACATTATGAAATCAGGCGCAGAAATCCGGGGAATGGCGCATATCACTAGCGACGGATTCAACAATTTGGCTAGGCTCGACGCCGATGTCGCCTATGTTCTGACTGACATTCCCGAGCCGCCTCCTATCTTCAGCATAATACAAAAAAGCGGCAACGTGATGGCGGCGGAAATGTTCGCTGTTTTCAATATGGGAATCGGCTTCTGCTTTGTGGTGAAGCCAAGCGATGCCGACAAAGTAATGGAAACGGCCAAAAAGCATAACTGCGAAGCCCAAGTGATTGGTCATACCCAGCCGGATAACAAGCGACGCGTTTACCTGCCTAATTATAGGTTGGTAGGAAGAGGATCGGAGTTTCATCCTGGTTAGGCGGGAAAATACCAAAAAACTGACCTTCTGGCGCTTTCGCTCTGGCTAAATATTCAAGTAAATGATATAATAAAAACAGGAACATCGGCTGGATAATAAACTAATGCCGGGCGTTTTTTAATCGGAGGACTCTAAGCGTGAGCATGAAAACGGTCATAAAATGCAACTGTGGCCAAAGGATTCTGGCCAAGGACGTGATGCAGACCGGCTATTATCTGCGAATGATGGGTCCCACGTTCGTTTACGTAAAGTATCGCTGTTCCCGGTGCAAAAAACTAGGCGAGCAATTCGTCAAACAGGAAGATTGGGAAGAAGGCATACTGCGAGACAACGGCGCTGAAATAACCCCCGAGGAAAAGGCCCGGTTTGATGCCATGGGCAAAATCGATATCCACGAGTGCATTCGCGCCCACTTCGATTTGGAAAAATCGGACCTTAAAACGCTGAACGACCTCGTAAAAAAAGACCTCGACAGCGAAGGGTAATAGCCCTAGCGGGTTGCTTTCGGGCTGGTTCCATCGCTTCAGTCGTTTTCGCTAAAGGGCAATTGGTGAAATATTAAAACAAAAAAGCGGCTTGGCTTGGTATAACTTCGCCAAACCGCTTATTGTGCGCGGGATTTATTTGAGTTTGACCACGTCTCCCGGTTTCACTCCCGATCCGGAGATTAGGCGGGCTACGGAAGAACGCTTATTGACTTCCAGCACTTTGCATTCGCCAACAACAACGTCCTTTTTGCGCTGGAGCACTTCTCCGGTCTGGCTGTCCACCACATTTTTCCCCGGATGGGCGACAATCAGTACGTCGCCTTCTTTGAGGCCGTCATCCGAGCCCCGGTTGATGTAAAACTCTTCGTCGCTCATGCCTTCGGCTTCCGCCACCCAGCCTTCCCAAGGCAAATCATCCGCCTTTTTGACAATGAACTGGACGGCTTTTTCGATTGCGATCCTGACTGCGTGCTGAATGGGATCGTTCTTCTCTTCTTTATGTCCGATATCGACTGAACCAAGCCGGACGAATATCGAGCCGCCTTTGCTTTCGGAATCGCCGGTTGCCTTTTCACTGGCGATTATTTGGGAAGTGTTGGCGTCATACACTCTCACATCCACCGTTACAGAGGCCTTGGATTTTTTGCCGCCCAAGCCTATTCGGGATAGGCTTATTCCTGTGGAAGAGCCTGAAGACTTGTTTGTAAACTCTGTCACCGCTGCCCGCACAAGAAGCTGGGCTCCGAGCACATTGCCCCTTTTCACAGCGGTCTTTTCGTTCCCCAATTCTTCCCCGATGCGGATTTCATCGCGGATATCATTTATCGCTTTTCTCTCCAGTACAATGAACCTGCCGGTATCCATCAGCGCGGTGGTGAGCATTTCCGTAAGCCTGTCGCCCAAATCGTTTTTCTCGTAAGTGCGGGTTGTTTCTTTGAGCCATTTCATGAACTCGCCGTATTCGCCGCTGTAAGATGATTCATAAGCCATATCCATGACTGCTATGCGTTTTTTCGGGCCCACATACTTTGGCAGGTCTTCTTTTTCCACACCCTTGTTTTCCGCCTTCTCGGCGGCAATCGCTGCCGTGAAAGCCATCCCAAACAAAAACGCCACCGCCAAAAGGGCAATCGCCAATCTCTTCATTAAGTAACCTCCGTATTTATAGAGCCGCGTAAATCATCGAAACGACTTAACAGTTTTGCGGGCTATGCATAATATACCAGCTTAGAATGAACTGTTAACATAAATAATGGATTTCGCTCCCTGTTTTTGCCAGCTAGGCTATTGTTCTTCGGACTGCTGAAGAAGCGCGAATGGAACTATGACTGCCGGAAGCGACAAAGCGAATATTATTTTCGCCAGCAGAGTAACTCCCGGACTTGTGAGACCAAATAGCTTGGACCAAGCGTAAAGCGCGCCTCCCGAAAGATTTGGCAGAAAAAACGCAATATAGCCGAAAATAACCGCGCACACCAAGCCGGCGAGCATTATCTTTGTTAGAACAGCCTTCTTTTGTTCCTTTGCCGATACCGGGCTTGGAGAATCGGCTGCCCCGGATTTCACTTGCTTTCCGCAACCAGGGCATTTTTCCAAGTTTCGCGAGACTTGCCTGCCGCAAGCTGGACAGCGCGCTTTATTTTTTGCCATTTTCTTAGGCTCCGAACTTATCTTGGACCGCCATTAGGTTGGTTAGTATCCTCATGACATCTATTCCACGAATGCGGCAAACCCCTCCGCTGGCAGCCGATCTTTCGTCGAACTTTTCACATTTGTCCGTTCGGACTCCCGGCCCCCAGAAAACTATAGGCACGGGATCTCCGGAATGGTCCTTAACTGCGCACGGGGTGGAATGATCTGCGGTCAAAACGATATGAGTATCCGGCGGGATGTTTTCGATAAGGTAAGCTAGCATGGTATCCATTTTTTCGATAAGTTGGATTTTCGGTTCGGGTTTGTCGTCGTGCCCGGCAACATCTCCGCCTTTGACATTGCAAAGAACGAAATCGTGATCCTCCAGCGATTTCAAGATAGCCTTTGCCATTGCAACAAGGTCGGAATCCAATCCGCCGGTGGCTTCTGGAACGTGAACAATTTCCATTCCCACGTATTTGGCAACTCCCGCGATAAGGCCGGTTTCCGCCACGCAAGCGGCTTTAAGTTTGTGGACGGTTTCGAAGCTGTCCATTTTTGGGCCGATACCCGCGCCTCTGGGCAAAAGGACGTTCGCTGGCTTCAGTCCGTTGGCGATCCGTTCTTTGTTGACTGGATGGTCTTTCAAGATTTCGTATGACCGGCGGACGAACTCATTGACAGCATCCGCCGTTTTTGCGGAAGCAGCATCGGATGGGTTAACTGCTTCGCATTTGTGCACTTTCGCGCCTTCGACGTGCGGGTCGGTATCCGTTATATCCGCTCCGAGCCCCGGCCCCCTAAAGACCAAAGCGGCGCGATGCGCAACGGATTCTTTGACCAATGCGGTTATATCGCCGATTTGCATCCCATCAACGGCCGCGGCAAGCTGGTCGGTGCCTTTGTCGATTCTCCCAGCGCGGCGGTCCAGAACCGTCATATTGTCGTCCAGAGTGGAGAAATTGCATCGAAAAGCGATGTCGCCGCCTTGAACATCCATGCCTATTCCGGCGGCTTCGAAAGGGCCCCTCCCGGTGTAGTATTTATACGGATCATAGCCAAGGATGGCCAAGTGCGAGGTGTCGCTGCCTGCCCGGACGCCGGGACCGATGGGATCCATCAATCCGCATTCGCCTTCCTTTGCAAGCCGGTCCATATGGGGCTTGTTGGCGGCTTCGAGAGGGGTTTTTCCGCCAAGTGAAGCAATCGGCCTGTCGCCAAGGCCGTCGCCGATCAAAAGAATCGCTTTAGGTGATTGTGCCATTTCTATCATCCTCCGAATTGTGTGATATGTATTTCAGCGGCGTGCACAACCCGCCGTTGTCCGTTTGGCGGTTCGATAATCAGCGCGCCGTAAGGAGTCACATCCACCGCAGTACCTTCCAAAGAAAGACCGCCTTCACCAATTGCCGCGACGCGCGAACCTATTGTGCAGTCGAACTTGCGCCATTCATCGAGGACCGGTTGCAATCCGCCCTCGCAAAACTTACGGTACGTTTCGTCCAAAGAAGCCAGCAAACCTTCCAAGCATTCGCCTAAATCCACCATCTTTCCCATTTCAACGGCTATGGAAGTGGCTATGCCTTGTACTTCCGGCGGACACTCTATCCAATTGACGTTCAAGCCTATGCCCAGTATAGCGGCTGCCAGCCCGCCTTGCGGTTTCAATTGGCCCTCGGCGATAACTCCTGCAATTTTTTTGTAGTTTATAAGGACGTCGTTCGGCCATTTCACCTTAGCCGGAAGACCGTAGTGTTTTGAAAGGAAAGAAGCCGTTCCCAACGAACCGACGAATGTGAGGCCGAACACGCTATCGGCTGGAATCTGGGGTCGTAAGATTATGGACGCATTGATGTTCGTTCCTCGCGGAGCGATCCATTTGTTCCCACGGCGGCCACGCCCGGATGTTTGAAAAGCCGCCACAACTACCGCGCCTTCCTGTTCGCCAGCAAAGGCAAGCCCGGCGGCAACATCCATGGTGGAACCGACAGTCTCAAAAGAGACCAATTTGCGGCCGATTGTTTTTTCGCATCCGGGCATTTGGGACCTCAAACCCAGTCGGCTTCGGGAATAAAATCGAGTGAGATGTCGATCGCTTTGGCTGAATGGGTTAGCGCCCCTATGGAGATTATGTCCACGCCTGTTTCCGCATAAGATCTTATGTTGTTTTCGTTGATTCCTCCGGATACTTCCAATATGGCCTGTCCGGCTGTTATTTCGACTGCTTCGCGGACTTTTTCAGGAGCCATATTGTCGAGCAGAACGGCATCCGCGCCAATAGCCAATGCCTCGCGAAGTTCTTCAAGAGATTTGACTTCGACTTCGATTTTAAGCGTGTGCGGGGCATTTGTTTTAGCCGCGCTGACTGCGTTTGTTATGCCGCCCGCGGCAACGATATGGTTGTCTTTAATCAGGATGCCGTCATACAATCCGAATCGGTGGTTGAAGCCGCCGCCGATCCTCACCGCGTATTTTTCGAGCAAGCGAATGCCGGGAGTAGTCTTGCGCGTGTCAACTATGCGGGCCTTTGTCCCTGTCGCAAGGCTCACGAACCGTTTGGTGGCCGTGGCAACCCCGCTCAACCTCTGAATGAAATTGAGGATAACCCTTTCGCCGGCCAATATTTTGCGAGCTGGGCCGGCAAAAACGGCTAGAGTATCGCCTGTTTCAAAACTCTCGCCGTCGTTTTTGTAGCACGCCACAGAAACGCCGCCGTGTAAAATATCGAAGGCAAGTTCAGCTACAGGCAAGCCGGCAAGCACTCCGTTTTCCTTAGCTGTAAGAACCGCTTTGGCGCGCGCAGATGTGGGAACCGTCAGCGCCGTTGTGATGTCGCCGTTCCCTATGTCTTCTCTGAGAGCATTTTCGATTATGACTTTCGCCGCTGAAAAATCCAGCAACCCGCTTCCCTCCTAATGGAAAAGCTGGGCGGCTTTTTCCACTGTTTTTAGGATTCCCCAAGCAAGGGGAATGCCGACCAAAGTCCAAGCTATTGCAACAACAACCCAGCTTATGGCGCTGGGTTTGGTTGACTCCACTATGGGGGCGTCGCTTTTTGGCCGGGAGACCTGCCATTCTTCTTCCAGTTCGTCTTCGCTCATGAAATGCTTTTTATCAACTGGGCGAACCAAAAGGTTGCTTATGAAACCGATAAACAATAACCCCGCAAGCACGTAAAGGGTGCTGTTGTAAACTCCTTCGGGAGGAACGCCACGGCCAAGTTGGTATTCACGGACCTTGGCAATCAGCACAGGACCCACTATGCCTGCCGTGGACCAAGCTGTGAGCAAACGGCCGTGGATTGCGCCAACGTATTGGGTGCCGAATAGGTCCGCCAAATAAGCCGGGATGGTGGCAAACCCGCCGCCGTACATCGTAAGGATAACGCAGAAGATTCCCACGAAAAGCGCAGTATTTTGGATTCCGCCGGCATAAGCGGCGGAAACGTACAGGATCATCCCGAGGGCAAAAAATATGTAGTATGTCATCTTGCGGCCTATATGGTCCGAAAGCGACGCCCAGAAAACTCGACCGCCTATATTGAAAAGGCTAAGCAAGCCCGCAAATCCGGCTCCGATGCTGGCTATGGCGGCTTTCTGCGATTCGTCTAAGGCGTTGAAAGGTATGTCCAGCCCAATCAGCTTGCCGCCAAATACTTCTTGCAGCATCGGCGAAGCCATGGCAATGACGCTTATTCCCGCGGTTACGTTGAGGCAGAGCACCAGCCATAGCATCCAAAATTGCGGGGCTTTGTGGGCGTTGTTCACGTGAACGTGCCCTTGCGTGATAAGACCATTTTCCGCAGTGGACGGCCCTGTCCATCCATGAGGCTTCCAACCCGGAGGCGGGATCCGGTAAGCAAACGCTCCGGCAAGCATGGCGACCAAGTATATGCAGCCCATAGTGACGAAGGTTTCCCACACGCCCACAGAGGTTGGGGTCGCGTAGTGCTTCATCAATAAATCCGCAAGCGGGCTTCCAATCATTGCCCCGCCACCGAAACCGGCAATCGCCATTCCGGTAGCCATGCCTCTCTTGTCCGGGAACCATTTGATTAGCGTTGAAACCGGAGATATGTATCCAAGGCCAAGCCCGCAGCCGCCTATGACTCCGGCGCCGAGCCACAATAAAACAATTTGATGGTAGTACACGCCAATTGCGGAAATGAACAGTCCGCCGCTCCAACATAGAGCGGCAACAACTCCGGCTTTGCGCGGACCGTTTTTCTCGAGCCAATTCCCGAATATCGCCGCCGAAGAGCCCAACAGGACGAAGAACAGGGTAAACACCCACATTATGGAGCTGATTTTCCAGTCGCGAGGATCGGGTTCGGTAATGCCTATCGCCTTGCTCAAAGGAAGCCAGAATACGCTGAAGCCATATGCCATTCCTATTGAAAGGTGAATCGCTAATGCGGCGGGTGGCACCAGCCAGCGGTTGTATTCCGGGCTGGCGATTATACTCGATTTGTCCAAAAAACGAAACATAACACTCCTCCGCCCGGAATGCGATCACCCACCATTGCGCAGGCGTGATTCGATTCGCGCCCCGGGCAAAACAAACTTTTTAACTGTTCATCATAATAAAATTAAAAACGATGTGCTGCTTATGATATCACATCAGGCAGGCCTACAGGAAGCATGTTGATCGGGCGCGCGCCCGTGTTGATGCTAATTTTTAATAAATTTGCCAGGCAGTGAATCGCCAGAGGGCGTTTCCATCCGGCTTTGGGCCTGCGAAATAAAAAAGCGGCACCTATGTAGGTGTCGCTTTTATAATAGCCGGGTTGGAAATTGTCTTAGTTAATTTCTACCGAGTAGGATTTATAGCCTTTTTTCGACCAAGTCATCGGCACAGAGGCCGCTATGGAGTTGAATGCGTCTTCGATAGGCCCGCTCATAGGCCAAGCGGTGACTTTTTCGTTCATGTCGCCGCTTGCGATAATGACCGCCGCGTATCTGGCGGAGATTATTTTCATTGCTTGGAATACGCCGACGGTGCCTCTGCCGACTGACGATTCATCCAACGGTTGTCCAAATTTCTGGGTGGGCAGGAAAACCAAGGACGAGAAAGGCTCGCCTTTGTGGGTCCACGAGATATACAGGGTTATGGCTTCCTGCGAAAACTGCGAATGTTCTATGACTACAGGGACAACTGCTGAATCGTCCTGTTTTATGCCTCGGTGGAAAATCGGGACTCCTATTTCGAGCTGATCAGGCCGCCCGTCCCATTTGGGAATCACATATACTGCCGGTTGGATTATTTGGACTCCTTCGGCCGGTTTTAGGATGACCCGGTATACGGTAGTTTCGTGGGATGGATGTTCGCGCTCGACAGTGATCCTCAGCCCAGGCCTGACTTTGACCATTGTCACCGGAGCATCCCAAGGCAGAACTCCGGCTATGGTTGGCTGCTGGGCGTCTTTCGGCGGGCCTTGAGGCAGTGTAAACGCGAACATTACCGCGATAATTACTGCGGTTGCGGCAACCGCGAACGCTCTTACCGGCACTCTGAAATTGAAGAGATTAGCATAATCAAGCCCAAAGAAGCTCTTCCTCTCCGGTACGGCTTCGCGGACGCCCGCCATTATGCGTTCGTGCAGCCCTAATGGCATTTCCACCATTGGCGCTGATTCCAAGGCATTCCACGTGATTTGGAACGCTTCATACGCATCGCGGCAGTCCGCGCATTCTTTCAAATGGCTTCTGACTGCGAGCGCCAGCGGCGGTTCGATTGTTCCTTCAAGATAACCTGAGAAAGTTTCCAGGACTCTATCACATTTCATCGGCAAAGCTCTATTTCGTAAGAGTTGTCTTCGCTATCACATTTACGGCTACAAGGGCCGCGTGCGAGCTTATTTTCGGGATGGGTGTCACGCCGGCCAATTCGCAAGGCGGCAAGCTGACATTGCTACCCGGTCGTCCCTATATTGCAGACTAAGTCATTTTCCAAAAAGTTCCCTCATCCCGCCCAACTTTTCTTTCAATGCGAGCCGCGCCCTGTTCAAGCGCGATTTAACCGTTCCGATTGGCAGGTTTATTATTTCGGCTATCTCTTCGTAAGATTTTCCTTGAAAATGGTATAAAATTACCATAGCTCTTTGGTATTCGGGAAGAGTTTGTATGGCTTCCTTGAGGATTTTGTCGCGTTCCCTTGTTTGGGCTATTACGTCCGGAGTGGGGCCGGTATCTTCGATTTGCCTTGTGACGGTGTCTTCTTCAAGTTCTATGTATTCGTCCAGAGGGACTGTCTGGCGAGATTTTTGGCGTTTGCGCTCGTCGAGGTAGACGTTGGTGACTATTTTAAATAGCCATGTGGAAAAATTCGCTTCGCCTCGGAAGGTGTGGATTGAGTTGAAGACTCGGATAAACGCTTCTTGCATTACGTCTTCAGCTTGGGCTTGGTTTTGGGCCATGTGGTAGGCGAAATTATACACACGCTTTTCGTAAGCCCGTACTAACTGGTCAAAAGCGTCCAAATCGCCTTTTTTGCAACGTTCAATAAGTTCCTTCTCGTCGGAAAGCACGTATTCGTTTTCAGCCAAGCCCAGATGCTTGCCGCAAGGCGTCGGCCTCTTCGCTGGACAAAGTATGCGAGGATTCTCCCGCACTTATGCGTTTCGCGTAAAACCGGGAATCGTTGCGCGAGTATATGCTGCTCAGAATCACTCCGTTATTATTCCCATCGAGCATCGCAAGTGAAAAGCTCTGTTCGCCGCCTACGTCGTCGAATGCGTCGAATCGCACAAAGCCTATTTTGCGAATGCAAAAAGGCTGGATTTCGGCTGTTTTGTCGAGCTTATCGGATACCGCCTCGAGCTTTGCCCCGATATTTTTTATGTCTGTGTTGCACGAGCTTATCGCCCGGGCAAGATTTTCAGCTATCTCTCCCGCTAGTTCCGCAGGCCGCCGGCGCGACAGTTTTAGCACCCGTGCGGCCAGCATAATGTTTGTGAGTATTAGAAAAGCTGTAACCGCCGCTATTATCAGGATCGCCAAGCCAGCGTTTTCGGCTAAAAGCACGGCGGCACGCGAAAAATAGTCCATAATTATGATGCCCTCCGATATCTTACAGCTTCAACGAAACTGCTTTCCTATCCTGCCCAAACACATCCGCCTTTGCCAAATTACTTCGATTTGCGAGCCTTTCAACGCTTCTTATTCGGCAAATAGCCTGCCACTGTCGGGGAGGCAAGCTCATTTCGAGTCTCTTTTGGAACTATCTCCAAGCCGCGGTATGGCTTGCACCAGCAGTATTTGGATGGTGGCAGCGACCGGCAAGGCGAAGAGCATACCCAAAACCCCAAAAATGTTCGCGCCAATTAACAATGCCATAAGGCTGAACACCGGGTGAAGACCTACTTTGCTGCCGACTATCTTTGGGGTGACTAGGTTGTCGAAGAAAAAATTGAAAAAAAGTACCACGAAAACCGCTATCGTCGCTTTTGCAATGCCTGTGGTGGCAAGCGCTGTGATAAAACAGATTCCCGCTGTAAGCAAGGGGCCGAGATATGGCACCGGATACAGCAAAACACCGGCTATTCCAAGGAGGAGGAAGTACGGCACTCCCAAAATAGACATGGAAAGCCCGATCATTGTGCCATTCAAAATGCTTACGATGGCCATTCCCCTCGCCCAGCCGAGGAACACTTGCCCGATTTCCGAAGCCACCGACGAAATGCGCGCCTGGTGTTTGGAAGGTAGGATATAAACAGCTTTTTTGCCGATGCGCTCCAAATCCCCTAGAAGGTAAACGGTGACTATCGGGATTATGACCAGCCAAAGAATGTAACCCGCTGACCTAGCCAATGATGCGCCAATTGAAGTCAGAGTGCCGGGCAATGCCTCGAGAGCGCGGTCTGTCGCTTGTTCGAACGCCTGCATTACGGAATCCGGGACTCGCATCCGCTCCGTGAAATCTCGCCAAGATTCCGAATAAGCCGATAAAACGCTGGGCAGCCTTCTTGCAAGCTCGGGCAATCCCATTAGCTGTTTTGCGAGCATTGGGATTAAATACACCGCTACAATAGCGAAAATGCCCAAAAACACAAGGGAAATTATGGCGATCGACAACCGGCGCGGAATCCGGATCCTCTCGAGCCGCGTTATTGCGGGGTTGATTAGAAGGGCGAGCAAGAGCGCAATTGCAAACGGGGCCAAAACTTTCCTTAAGCTCCATAAAATCAACAGCGGAATTGCGGCAACCGCCGCGTAAAGCATCCAAGTGAGCAAGATCAAAGGAGCCTGGAAACGATCGCTGGAATTGTTAGGATCTGACAATAATGTCACCTCGCTTGTCGTTCTATTATCTCCACAGCTGCCGCATTCCTGCCGGTTGGGAAAAGATTCGGAATTGTTGAAGAAGGAGTACAAAAAAATGGGGCGAGAAATGGGACTTGAACCCACGACCTCCAGGGCCACAACCTGGCGCTCTAACCAACTGAGCTACTCCCGCCACGAAGTTTTTACCTAATAAATTATCCCAAAAATCAATTTTTTAGTCAATAGACCAATTAAAATGGGGGCTTCGATGGCTCGTCGATTTTACTCCGGCTTTGACTTCCGCAAGTCGTCGAGCCGCTTTTTAATTTCGGCTTCGCGGCCAATCTCTTTGGGCTCGTAATAAGGGTGGCTTTTCGCCGAAGGATCCAAATACTCTTGGTCTACATAACCGCCAGGGTAGTCGTGCGGGTATTTGTATCCCTGTCCGTGGCCCAATTTTTTCGCACCGGGATACGAGGCGTCCCTAAGATGTTTCGGGACTGGCGGCGTCCGCCTGTTTTTGACGTCATCCATAGCCCTGTTTATGGCGAGGTAACTGGCATTGCTTTTGGGAGCGCACGCCACATAGATTGCCGCTTGCGCCAAAGGGATCTGCGCTTCCGGAAGCCCCACATACTCCACGGCATGGGCTGCCGCGTTTGCAACGACTAAAGCCATCGGGTCGGCGTTTCCCACATCCTCCGCCGCCTGCACTATTATCCTCCGGGCAATGAACCTTGGGTCCTCTCCGGCGTATATCATCTTCGCCAAATAGTAAACCGCCGCATCCGGGTCTGAGCCGCGCATCGATTTGATGAAAGCGGAAATCGTGTCGTAGTGTTCATCGCCGCCTTTATCGTATTTCAAGGCACGTTGCTGGATTGCTTCTTCCGCAACTTGCAGGGTTATGCGCTTTTTTCCGTTTTCTTCTGGCGCGGCCGCGGCGGCCAATTCCAGCGCGTTCAAAGCATTGCGGGCGTCTCCGTTGGCTATGCTCACTATGTGAGATAGCGCTTCCTCACTCAATTCGATATTTTCCGAACCCAATCCTCGTTCTTTGTCGTCGATCGCTTTTTTCAAAAGCCCGGCGATGTCCTCGTCCGAGAGTGGTTCAAAACGAAAAATGCGAGACCTTGAAATAAGCGGTGCGTTTATTTCGAAATATGGATTTTCCGTTGTGGCTCCGACCATAATGATCGTGCCTGCTTCTACGTATGGAAGAAAAGCGTCTTGTTGGGCTTTGTTGAAGCGGTGGATTTCGTCGATAAATAGTATCGTCCGCTGGCCATAAGCCTTTTTTCGTTCCTCCGCCCGGCGGATTGCTTCGCGGACATCGGCAACTCCGGCAGTTACAGCGCTGAAGTTTTCAAACGCGCATTTGGTTTTGTTTGCAATGATGTAAGCCAAGGTGCTTTTGCCGCAACCGGGCGGCCCCCAAAAAATGACCGAAGCTAGCTCGTCGGCCTCTATCGCTTTCCGGAGCAGGCTATTTTCGCCGACAATATGTTCCTGACCAACGAAGCCGTCGAAATCGGCGGGGCGCATCCTCGCCGCAAGCGGAACTTGAAGTCTTTTGCTGTTTTGCGGTTCATCGAATAGGGTTGGCATTTTTCCGCACATCCGCAAGGCAAGAATCTATTTCCAAGGGCAATGATAATACCTTGGGGTGAAAAAATGCAAAATTCGGGCATTTTAGTATTGACAATGGATTATGAGCGGTAGTTAAATGAAACTGAGTTTCAATTTCAATTGACGAGGGCATTGTTTTGAATCATTCCGAAGTCATTAGCCGGTTTCAGGGCCTTGGATTGCGAGTCACTGCGCCAAGGCTGGAGATCCTCGACGAAATCGCCAACTTGGAAGGGCATTTTTCAGCCGAGGACATTATGAAGGCCCTTTACTTGCGGGGCAGAAAAGCGTCCAGGGTGACTGTGTACAGGCTGCTTCCGGCTTTGCTTAAAGCCGGGATTTTGAGGGAGGTAATCTTCAGCGAAGGCCACGCCCATTACGAACACGCCGAAGCAAAGCCGCACCATGAGCACCTAATTTGCAGCAAATGCGGCGCGGTAGAGGAGTTCGAATGCCCTACTTTGGAAAACGCCCTCAACCTGGTCTGCAATGAATACGGTTTCAAAGCCGAAGCCCACAAGGTGGAAGTCACCGGTTTATGCAGCAAATGCAAGGAGGATGCCGAATGAACCTTTGGGCCAGGCTGCATCCTCCCCTAAGAGAAAAAGCAACCAAGTCGCGCGATGGCATCCCGGAAATTGCCATAGTTGGGAGCCCGAATGTTGGAAAAAGCGTGATTTTCAACCGTTTGACCGGTGTGTATGCCACAGTCTCCAACTATCCCGGCACGACGGTAGAAGTGACCCGCGGCAAGACAAAAATCGGTGGCCGCGAAGCCAAAATAGTAGATACTCCGGGAATGTACTCCCTTATGCCTCTCAGCGAAGAAGAGGCGGTAGCCCGCAGGCTTTTGCTCGAGGAAAAGCCCGACATTGTCTTGCACGTCGTCGATGCCAGAAACCTGAGAAGGATGCTGCCAATGACGCTCCAGCTACTCGAAGCCGGGTTTCCTGTCGTCCTCGCGTTGAACATGATGGATGAATCCGAAGAGCTCGGTTTCAGTTACGATTTGGATGAACTGCGACGAAGGCTAAAGATACCGGTCATTGCAACCGCCGCTTCGGGCGGACGCGGCATGCAAGAGCTGGCAAACGCGCTGGCGGAAAAGCTCGAAAACCACAAGTGTGAAGCCCCGGACTGTTCCTCGCCGCCGGATGATATGAAATACGATAGCTCAATCGAACAGGCGATAAGAAAAATCGAAAAAATCATTGGTTCGCCATTGGCAATAGGACCGAGGGCGCTTGCTTTGCTTTTGCTTCAGGAGGACGAGGAGTCTTTCGCTTTGATCAGGCAAAAGGTTTCCGCCGATGCCGAAGCCAGAGCCCGAAAGATAGTTGAAGAAATCCATTCCAAATACTCACAGCCGCTTAGCATTGTTCTTGCCATGCAGAGGCAGGCATACGCGAATGAAATCATTTCGCGTGTTGTGCGCGAGCCGGAAACGCTTAGGCCTTGGAAATATGAATGGCTGTCCCGATTGCTGATGCGCCCCGCATCCGGGATTCCATTTCTGCTATTGGTGTTATATTTGGGCATATATAAATTCGTGGGTGTTTTCGGGGCGGGAACGCTGGTGGACTTGCTTGACGAAAAAGTCTTTGGGGAATGGATAAATCCGCCCGTAACGAGGTTTTTCGAATCGCTGCTGCCGCCGCTGTGGTCAAACCTTTTCGTTGGGGAGTATGGCATTGTCACTTTGGGGATCACTTACGCTGTGGCTATTATCCTGCCGATTGTGAGCCTGTTTTTCTTCGTATTTGCGATTATGGAAGACAGCGGTTACCTTCCCAGACTCGCCATGCTCATAGACCGAGTTCTGAAAACTATAGGATTGAACGGGCGCGCGGTTATACCGCTAATCCTTGGGTTTGGATGCGACACAATGGCGACGCTCACCACTCGCGTTTTGGAGACTCGCCGCGAGCGAATAATCACCACGCTTCTGCTTGCGCTTGCGATACCTTGTTCAGCGCAGAGCGGTCTTTTTCTCGGCATGCTAAGCGCGGTGCAGCCATATGGCCTGCTTATATACGTAACGACCCTTACAATAATATTCTTGTTGGTAGGGCTGCTGGCCTCCAAGGTGATGCCGGGGCGGAAAGCGGATTTCTATATCGAATTACCGCCTCTCAGGATGCCCCGAATAGGAAACGTGCTTTCTAAAACTTACAGCCGCCTCGAGTGGTACCTAATAGAAATCATTCCACTTTTCATTCTTGCGAGCGTTCTGCTGTGGCTTGGTTCATTGTCCTTAGAAGGAGATGTTGTAACCTTCAAGCCGCATCAAGGGATTTTCGGCGTGTTGGAGCGCTTGCTCGATCCATTGGCCGCATTGATTGGCCTTCCCACGATGGCAGATGTTATAAATCGACCGGAAATCGGCTTTTCCGGAGGGGCGATACTCTTATCGGGCTTCTTCCGGCGCGATTATGGCGCGGCTGGTCTTTGGAACTTGTTCAAATCCGGCATATTGGCGCCAACACAAGTAATCGTCGCGGCGGTAACTTTAACGCTGTTCCTTCCGTGTTTGGCGCAATTTCTTGTTATGAAGAAAGAACGCGGCTTTTGGACGGCAACTGCGATGGCGGCTTTTGCGCTGTTCGTGGCTTTTGGTGTGGGAGCCCTTCTGAAAGCTGGGCTGGATGCATCTGGGCTGCATCTTATTTTGAACCAAGCCGCTATCGATGCAAAAGGATTGTAGGCAAGAATGGGGCAAAGGATCATTTGCGATTTTTGCGGAAAAGAAATCGAGGCTGAACTAAAAACTTGCGAAGGCTGCGGGCTTGCAAGCGCCAAATGCCATAAAATCTGCTGCCCATACTGCGGCTATGCAAACACCCCGCCTGCCCGCCTGCCCCTAGCGGTTTCCAACCTTATAAAAAACATAAAAAAGAAGAAAGCGGAATAGCAAGAGCAATGGACCACTTATCACCGGAATCAGATGATTTTCTCGAAGATCTTTACGCCCGCGACGTGGAAGGCAAGGACGAACGCGAGCTGAAAGAAGACGACCGCGTAATAGGCGAACTCCTGCGCCGAGGTAGCATAAAGAAAGAACGGGGCAGATGGACGCTCACGAAAGAAGGCCGCAAGGAAGCCGAAGGATGCGTTCGCCGACATCGCTTGGCGGAAAGGATGATGCACGACCTTGTTGACATCAGAGGCGCAAAAGCCGAAGAGGCCGCCTGCGAGTTCGAGCACACTCTTCACCATGGCATTGCGGAACACGTTTGCACGCTGCTTGGTCACCCCCGAAACTGCCCGCATGGCAGGCCAATTCCTCCCGGACCGTGCTGCAAAGAGCGCAAAGGCCAAGCTTTGGCGGCTGTGGTTCCGCTTTCCGAAATGAAATGCGGCGAAAAAGGGACAATCGCTTACCTTTGCAGCTGCAAGGCCAACGCTGTCCAAAAGCTGATGGCTCTCGGAGCTCTGCCCGGATCGGATGTTTCCGTCATTCAGACATTCCCCAGCATAGTTTTTCAGGTCGGCCAAACGCAGTTGGCGGTTGACAAAACACTGGCTGAAGACATTTACGTGCGGCGCGCCCGCGAATGAAAACAAAGTCTCGGATTCGATGCCTTTTCGCTTTACCCCTATCTGCGGCTGGTTTTATAGTATAATTAGTATTATTAGTCGCGCCACCAAACTCGGGAGAAATATCCTTTCGATATGTTAGTCACTGTAATAGGGCGAGGGCACGGTGGGACGCGGGCGATTGCGCAGACCCTGCGCCAAAGCGGCGTTTTTATGGGCGAACCATTGAACCAGTCCAGCGACCTGGTGCCGCCTGACCAAATGTATGAAGCCTGTCGCGTAATGTCGAAACACGTAAAACATCTTGGCGGCGTAAAATGGGATTTTTCCGCCCTCAACGAAATGCCCATCGAACCGGAGTTCACTCGGCTGATAGAAAGCTACCTTGCATCGGTTTTGGCCAGCGACGCACCCCGCAAAGGCTGGAAAATCCCCGAAACTACTCTGGTGTACCCTTGGATTGCGCGGATGTTTCCGGACGCGCACTACATTCATTGGATACGCGATCCGAGGGATTCGATACTTTCGGAACACAAAACAGACGACTTGGCTGAGTTTGGCGTGCCATACGAGGCTACCGACGATATTATGCTTAAGCGCGCAATCAGCTGGAAATACCAACGGGAAATTGTGAAAGCAGCAACTCCGCCAAAACTGGCAATCGAAATCCGTTTCGAAGACTTCGTCCTCGACCAAGAAGGAACCTTAAGCAGGCTAGAAAGTTTTCTTGGGATAAAGCTTGCGCGTATTCCAGTCAACCCCGAGGCTGCATACCGTTGGAAAAGATCGAAAAATCCGACGGACTACAGTTTCTTGAAAGAGGACATTTTGGAACTGGGATACGAATTGAAAAGTCAATAACTGAGGCAAGCAACTCCGCGGCTTTGGGTTAAATATGCAGGCGTACGCAAAAAAATTGCGACCGATGGAAATCGGCGATATTTTCGACGAAGTTTTCGACATTTACAAAAAAAACTTCGTGTTGCTCGCGGGAATCTCGGCTTGCATTTATTTGCCTCTTACATTGGTTGAAGGGCTGCTTTTATCCAAAATGCTTTCCGGATACCAGTCCGTTTTCGCCGATCCTAGCATTGGATACGCGCCAGAACAAATTTTCCAGAAATTACTTTCGCCGGAACTGGTCAGTTTTGTCATCGTTGTTTTTCTGGGAGCGATGGTAGTACAGCCTTTCGCAACGGGTGCGCTTTGTTACGCCATCGGACAGACTTATTTGAACAAACGGACAACAATCAAGGATGCGCTGGGCTTTATGGTGAAAAGGCTAGGCAAATACATTGGCACTATCTTGGCGTGGTGGCTGGTTTTAGGGGCTTGGTATATGCTTACAGGCGCAATAGCAGGAGCATTGATTGTCTTTATTTTTGTAATGGCGGAAGAGTCTATCGTTGTGGCGATCATAAGCCTCGTTCCACTGTTGCTAGCCTTGATTGTTTTCTGGGCGATCCTCGCGTTATGGTATGTGCTTACGCCGGCGGTTTTCGTCACGGAAGGCTTGGCTTATTTCAAAGCTTTACAAAGGAGCAAAGCTCTAATGTCAGGGCGGAAGTTCCTTTTCAAGGCAGCGTTGACTTTGCTGCTGGCTGTCCTATTGGTTGTCATAGTCCAACAGGCGCTGCAGGTTCCATTCGGTTTTGTGTATGGAATACCAAGGTCTTCACTGGTATTCTCGCCGGCGCTTAGCGGATTGCCATACATTTTTTCTGGAATTGTGGGATCTATTTCACAACCAATTTTGTTGGGGATTGTAGTGTTGCTTTATTACGATGCCCGGATTAGGAAAGAAGGCTTCGACTTGCAGTTGTTGGCGTCGGAAATAAGCTCTTCCGCGGCTGAATCGGTTTCCCCTGATGTTCCAGCAGGCGAGAGCATTTCGGCATGGGGGACTGTGTTGGAAAACAAATCGCCGGAACCAGATCTTGGGACTGGCGAAGGAAACGGAACTTGAAAAAGATTTTTTTGGGGGCTTATATATTCTGGACGATGGCTTTGGCTCCGCAACTAGCCGCCGCTTCAGTATCAGCTTACGACAAAACCCTGCCTCCCGCTGAAATAAAAAGCCATATCGACATAATTCTCTCGGCAGAAGAATTCCAATCAGTCCAACACTCTTCCGCTTGGGAGTCGCTTCGGCAGAGAATAATTGACCTTGCATTTAAAGTCATGAACCACATCGCGCGGATTTGGCCGGATTTCGAACTGCGGCCAAGCAGGATAATCGGACCACTTGGATGGGCCGTGGCTATACTCGCTTACCTACTGGGGGCAGGCATTTTAGGGTTGATCCTATATGTAATCGTTCAGGTGGCGAAGCGCAGGCTGAATCGCACTTCGAAACCGCTTGACACGCAAGCAGTAGAAATTGCCCGCCCCGCACTCCGGAATGCCGAAGAAGCGCTCGCGTTGGCTGCGAGCCTATCGGAAAAAGGCGACTACCGCCACGCGTTGAGGGCTGTTTATCTTGCCGCTTTGTTGGCGCTTGACGCCCGGCGAATCCTCGAATATATTCCTTCGCGAACAAATTGGGAAAACGTCCGCGCTTTGGGAAAATCGCAAGCCCAAGAGCCCTTGCTCGATTTGACGAAGGTTTTTGACCGCAAAATATACGGCGGCGAAGAATGCACGACTGCCGATTATGAACGCGCGTTGGAATCGTATAAAAAAATAGCCAATCTCCCTGCTTTGGAGGGCGCCGATGCGGCAAGGGCGTGACCTTTGGGTCTTGGTGACCTTGACCATTTTATTCATAATCTTTGGCAGTGTGGTTGGGCGCCAAGCCACCCACGAGCAGGCAAAAATATTCCCCACGCGCAGTACTTACAGTTCCGGGCCCAATGGGACAAAAGCCGCTTTTTTGCTTTTGGAACAGCTAGGTTTTCGCGCTGTCCGCAGCAGAAGTTCTTTAAGCTCGATCCCGCCGGGAGCGAAAATAATTTTCATAATAGACCCTTTGCCGATGATGCTCTTCACCGGCAGGGAAATTGCCGCCTTGGATGAATGGGTGTGGAAAGGCGGGACGCTTATTTGTTTCAATGGTTATCCGCGGCTTTTCCCAGCTTTGGAAGACGTGGACGTGAAACAAATTGAGTACCAAGAATCGGTTTACGAGCCGCGCCATAAAATAGGTTATTTTTCCAATATCCGCAAGCTTAAGACGAGTTCGGCAGTGAGAATAACGGAGATTTCGGAGACGCTTGGCTACAAAACGTTGATGAAAGACGAAAAAGGCATTTTGGCGGCAGTGAAACCTCAGGGCAAAGGCCGAATAATCGTCATTGCGGACCCGTCGCTAATCACGAATGCCGGCATTGGCCGCTCCGATAACGCGGTGTTCATTGCGAATTTGGCAACCTTGAACGCGCGCAAAGGTGAGACCATTGTTTTCGACGAATATCATCAGGGATATGGCGAAAAGCGGAGCGTCGCTCATTTATTGGGGAAATACGGTCGGATGGCGGCGGTTTTGCTTGCGATGGCTTTGATTTTCGCTTTATATAGCGTTGGAAGGCGTTTCGGCGCAGTTCGACCAGCTGAAAAGCCCTCGGTTCGCGTCAACTATGAATACATCGAAGCGATGGGGCGGCTTTACCAGCGCGCTGGCGCTTCATCTGCGGCCGCTGAAATACTGTGCCGGGAGTTCCAAAAAAAATTGGCAAAAGAATTGCAGATTCCCGAAAGCGCCGGCATAGATGCCTTAGCGGAAGCCGCGTCGAAGGCGTGGCATAAGAACAGCGGCGAGGTTCGCCAACTTTTGAAGCGGTGCTCGCTGGTGGCAGGCGGGGAGAAAATCTCCGATGCCGAAATAGTTCGGCTGGTTTCGGACATGAAACATTTTCAAAAGGAGGCCGGGTTTGTCCGACACTATTGAAAACAACATGGCAACTGGCGCGGTTTCGCAAGTCCGTGAGACTGCGGAGAGGGTTTTGGCGGAAGTAAACAAGGCGGTAGTCGGGCAGAACGAGGTAATCGAGCAGATACTCGTGGCGCTCTTTGCCGGAGGGCATGTGCTTATGGAAGGCGTGCCGGGGGTCGCAAAAACGCTTATAGTCCGTTCGCTGGCTATGGCTATCAACTGCGACTTCAAGCGGGTTCAATTCACCCCCGACTTAATGCCATCGGACGTTATCGGGACAAACGTATTCGACAGCGCCAGCGGCGTTTTCCGCCTCAGTAAAGGGCCAGTTTTTACCAGTATCCTTCTCGCGGATGAAATCAACCGCACGCCGCCGAAGACGCAAGCCGCCCTGCTTGAAGCCATGGAAGAGCGGTTCGTGACCATAGATGGCAAACCGCATAAACTGCCGGAACCTTTTATGGTGCTGGCAACCCAAAACCCAATAGAATTCGAAGGAACATATCCACTGCCGGAAGCGGAGCTTGACCGTTTCCTAATGAAGGTTAACATCCCCTATCCTGCCGCTGAACAGGAAAACGAGATCCTCCGCAGGCACGCTGAAGGCTTTAGGTCGTCAAAGATCGAAGATGCCGGAGTGTCGCCTGTTGCGGACGCGGCGGTTTTGGCGGAATGCAGCAGGATTGCGTCAAGCGTTAGAGTGGATGGCGACATCATAGACTATATCCGCCGGATTGCAACTCGCACTCGCGAAGACAAGAACGTAAGCCTTGGCGCAAGCCCGAGAGCGGCGATTGCTTTGCTGCTTTCAAGCCAAGTTCTTGCCGCTATGAGAGAACGGGAATATGTGATTCCGGACGACGTCAAAATGCTGGCACTCCCTGTCCTTCGTCACAGGCTCATTCTCCGTCCGGAAGCTGAAATAGAAGGCGTCACACCTGAAAGGGTAATCGGTTCGGTTCTAGCCCAGACGGAAGTGCCCAGGTAAACTTGGCCTCTTTCGTCATTCGAAGAACTATTTCCATTTCGCGGGCCGACGATTGTTCACTAGAGATGGTTTAACCATCAAGTTTTGGCAAGCGGAACGGCTGGATTAGCAATTCAATCAACTTTTGGAGGTCAATCGCTTTTGCCAAACCGGGATAATTTATTTGGGATTGCGCCGCGCGAGCTATTGTGCGAAGATTTTCGCGTGCTAGACGCACAAGAAACACTCCGCGTAAGCTGGGAAATCGAGCGGCTGATTTTAATGCAGTCCGTCGAGGGCCATTCACATATGGGCCATGGCGAGTTCCACGGGAAGAAATACCCAAACACGACCATCGACGACATTGCGAGGGCGCTGAAGCTTAACCCAATGGAAGTAAAATCCTCCCGCCAGATTTTAATAGACGAAATTCGGGAATACGCCCTTCTAGCGTCATCCGGGAGAGCTCCCAACCAAGCCGTAAACCGCAATGGGGAACCGATTTTGAGGATAGGCCTGCTGAGGCATTTGGACGTCGAGCCACTGGGGGTGCTACGAGGCTTATATGTAGGCGGGATGCGCGACATCCCCAAAATCCGGTTCGAAGCCGAGCGCAGGTACCAAACTAAGATCGGCGCAGGAAAAAGTTACGTAGTCGATAAAGCCGCGTTGGAACGGCTGGGCTTGAACGGAGAAACGCTTGCGCATGGCGAGCACGAACACGAAATAGAGAGATTTCGGCAATCCGGTCTTATTTACGCGGATAGCGGGCCGGGCGACAGCCGCCATGCGTATATGTATATACGGCATCGAAAAGGCCCGGGAGCGTCGGACGATGCCGCGATAGTGATGGCAGGGAAGCTTTGGGGTTTTTCTGCGGCTGTGGGCTGTTTTCTCGCAGATGCCATCGATACTCTCGAAAAGTATGTGCCTGTTTATTCCGACCAAGATTTCGAGCTTGCCGAAGAGATTGCGGCAAACACTCCAAACCTGGATTTAGAGCCGGACGACGCCGTCCGGCTCGCATTTCTCGCATCCATCCCCGAGGATGAACAAGGGAGAGTGCCCGACTGCTCTCTCAGGCACTTTTTATCGGTGGATATGCGTATAGACCAGTGTGCATTGGAAAGCCACTTGCAGTATGTCGCGGGAAAGCCCTATTCGAATATGGTTCTCGACCACGGAGAAGCCGACAATACAGAGTTTTACGAATATATTGAAAGGCGCTTAGCCGAGGAGGAACGACCACAGTGAATTGGAAGTTGATTGGCGTTTTAATAGCTCTTATCATTGGAATAGCGACATTGAATATAATAATGTACGCCCAGAGCCATTCCGGCTGGAGCCCATTCCGGCCCGTATTCAAGCAAAAAGCGGCCCCCGCCGCGCCGGAAAAGCCTTCTCCGGAGGCTTGCGGGCCGAACTGCGGGCACGACCATTGATAGAGAAACCGCCATTAATTGCGTATGGCGGATTTTTGTGTTAGACTAACCTGCGAATTAAACGTGCGCTGATGTCGGGTAGGTAAGAATCCGCGGAGGCGCATTTGCCGCTATTGCCGATTTTCAAGCCAACAAGGAAAAAAGTGATGTTGTCCGGCGCAGCATTCGCTGCGCTGGCACTGTTTTTCGCGTGCTGCGGCTGCGGCAGGAAACCGGCGACGGACCGCGCGGAAGCCCCCGCCAAGAAACCCGCACCCGAAACAGCAGTCCAGCTGAAGGGCAGTAAAGTAACCATCCGGTGGGATGACAACGCCGGAAAGCCGCTGTTGGAGGTAAGCGCAACGGAAGTAAGCGCGGATGAACAGAGTTTAAGCGCCGTCCTTAAAGAGCCCAAAGCCCTTCTTTATTCCGATGGAACTCCCGCGGCGGTAATCACTTCGAAAATCATTGAAATCGACGGCTCGAGGAAAATCCTGACAGCCGGCGAAGGCGTCGTGGTAAAGTCCGCCCAAAACCACGATTTCGCCAAAGCCGATTCCGTAATATGGGACTCGTCGAGAAACTTGATAGAGGGACGCGGCAATGTGGCAGTGGTTTGGCGCGGGTTTGAGCTTAGGGGTGACAGTTTCACTGCGGATACCGCCCTCAAGCGGATTGAAATGAAAGCCGCGAATGGCAAAGGAAGATACTCGCCTTGAAAAGATTGAATGCAACATCCAACATCGTAAACCTAAAGTCGCTCGTTTTGGCATTTTTGCTGATAACGGTTGCCCAAATGGCGGCGTGCGCGCCCGCTCAAAAAAGGAAGCTCGGCGCGGTCAAATTCGGCGGATATAGGACTGCGGTTCTCTATAAGGACAAAATAGAGCTTTCCGGAGGCAGGCCGTTCATAAACTCTGAAGACGGTACTTTCCGGATAGAGGCCGACAAAATATCGATAACGATAACAGCCTTGGGAAAGGGCAAAACCACTGTCAGCGCGGCATGGGCCGAGGGAAACGTAAGATTGTCGGCAGTCCCGGAACCTGCCCAAAAAATAGATGCGTCAGCCGCAAAAGCCCAGTATTCGGGCAACGAAGACAAAGTCGTGATGAATGGAAATGTTCGCGTTTCAGTGACAGACCCGGAAAGGTTCAGCAAGCCTTCTGTATTGACCGGCGAGACAGCTGTTTTCAACCTCAAACCCAAAGCCGGCGAGTGGCGCATCAGGGTTGAAGGCGCCCCCGGTCAAAGCGAACTCACCATAAGCCCGAAGACCGATTAGCGGCGAAATACATGGATTTGCGAATCACTGCTGAGAACCTTATAAAGAATTATCACGGTAGGAATGTGGTCAACGGAGTCAGCCTCGATATTCGCAAAGGCGAGGTTGTGGGGCTTTTGGGCCCCAACGGCGCGGGCAAAACCACCACTTTCTATATGATAATAGGCCAAGTGAAACCCAATTCGGGCAGGGTACTGCTAGACGGACGCGACATATCCAATCTTCCTATGTACATGCGGGCAAGGTTGGGAATAGGATATCTTGCGCAAGACCCTTCGGTATTCAGGAAGTTGACTGTAGAGCAGAACCTAATGCTTGTGCTTGAAATGACGCCCATCGGCAAAGAAGAACGCCTCAAGCGAATCCATGAACTGCTGGGAGAGCTGGGCATCGCACATCTTAGAAAACAAAAGGGTGCGGTTCTCAGCGGCGGCGAGAGGCGCAGGTGTGAAATAGCGCGTGCATTGGCGGGAAACCCGTCATTCATATTGCTGGACGAGCCGTTTACCGGAGTGGACCCAATAGCGATCGGCGACATTCAAGACATAATCTGCCATCTGAAAAAAAAGGGCATAGGCATAATAATTACCGACCATAATGTTCGTGAAACACTTGCGATAACCGACAGGGCTTACATTATGTCCGATGGGGAAATAAAAACTTCCGGATTTTCAGACGAACTGCCAAACGACCCCATCGCGAAAAAGTTTTACTTGGGTGAGAGGTTCGAAATGTGAAAAACTTTAGGGGAGCGCCTACTTATTGAAACTGATTGACCGACAAATATATGCCGAATTGCTCGGCCCATTCATTTTTGGGGTGGCAGCGTTCACTTCGATAATGTTTGCCGGCAGTTACCTCTTGCGCCTAACCACGGATATCGTGAAAGGCCTTCCCGTAAGCGCAGCGCTTAAAATATTCGTCCTCTACTTGCCCGGCGTCGTGGTGATCACTCTGCCGATGGCAACTCTTTTGGCGGTGCTGTTGGGTTTCAGCCGAATGTCCTCCGAAAACGAAATAACCGCCATATTCGCCGGCGGCATAAGCTTTTACAGGGTAATGCTTCCGGTCATCATTTTCGGCATTGCCATAACTGGGCTGACGATATTCATGAACGAGTTCCTCGTCCCAAAGGCCAACCTGGCTTCGGAACGACTCCGCGAGGATATTTTGAAACAGCCTGTCACCAAAAACAAGCCGCTTTTTCTGATAGACCGCAATGAAGACGTTACAAATGTTGTCGTTTATGTGCAAGGCGGCTATAATTCGTCGGAACGCGTTTTGAAAAAAGTCCTGATAACCGTTTTCCGCGAGAACAAGCCCAGAATAGTTTTCCGGGCGGAAAAGGCGAAATGGGAAGGCGGCGAAAACTGGTCGCTGAGCAACGGCTATTGGCACATTCTTTCCGACGGAAATGGCGGACAATCGGGCTCCTTCGACAAGTGGAGCACCCGCGTTGTCAACTTGGGAATGACACCGGAAGAAGTGGCTTTCTCGCAGAGGTCGGCGGACCAAATGACTTTCAAAGAAATGCGACGCTTTGCCAAAGACTTGGCGCTGCGCGGGATTGACACCGCGGAACTGGAGGTCAGCCTTTACAACAAACTATCGCTGCCAATGGCAGCTTTGATGTTCGCCCTCATCGGAGCGCCGCTAGGGCTTAGAAGGCATCGCGGCGGGTCTTCCGTGGGCTTGGGGCTAAGTATAGTGATCATTATTCTTTATTGGATGGCTTGGCATTATATGGTGGCACTTGCCAAAACCGGGCACATACACCCGATTATAGGAGCGTTCACCGCGGACTTCGCAGGGCTGCTTTTGGGAGCGGGTTTAATTGTCCGCGCGTCGAAATAACCCAGGCGGAAGAGTCAGCCTATGATTTACGCCGCAATATTTATAATAATTCTTGTTATAGTATCGGGACTGATAGCTTACATCGGCGACATCTTGGGACGCCGAATGGGCAAAAAACGCCTGACTCTCTTCGGGCTGAGGCCGCGGCACACCGCCATCATCGTGACCATCATCACCGGCATGCTCATCGCGTCGATAACCCTAATAGCCCTCCTGGGGTTCAACGCTCAAATCCGAAAAGCGTTGGTAAGCGGCCAAGAGATAATAAAGCAAAACATCGAGCTAGCTGCCCGCAATAAACAGTTGCGCGATATGAGCCGCGACCTGCTCGAGGCTGAAAAGCAGATGCGTAAACAGCTGGACGAAACAAAGGCTGAATTGGCAAAAATGGAAAAAACCGCTAAGGAAACCAACGAGGCGCTGAAATTAAGCCGGCAAAAACTGGCCGATACCACCGCCAAACTCGCATCCGAACGACAAAAATTGAACCAGACCCGCCAGCAGTTGGCTCAGGCGAGGACCGGGCTGGAAAAAATAACGAAAGCCGGGCTTGAAATCGCCAAAAACCTCCGCGCAGCCGATGTTGAATACTCGGCCCTTAGACGCGGAAAAGTTATCTTTATGTCCGGGCAAGAAATTTCACGAACCGTGGTGAAGCCGCGCCCTTCCATCCCGGCAATGCGGACAGAAGTCATTTTGGCGCTAAATGAAGCCAGCAGGAAAGCCATAAAGTTTGGCGCAAAACCCGGCAAAAATGGCCGGGCAGTGGTAATCGCCACGAAAACGATTTCAGTTGTGCTTCCCGACGGCAAAATCGGCTCGGCCACTTACGGAGAAGCTAAAAGCCTCGATTCTATAGCCGAGTCGCTTAGCAAATCGACTGTTCCAACAGTGCTTCAAATCGTTACCGTCGGCAATGCCATCGAAGGCGAGCAGGTCACAGTCGAAGTTCAACTTTACCGAAACAAACTCATATTCCAAGCGGGAGAAACAGTTGCCTCCACGATAATTAACGCTTCCAAACCGCGAGGCGAACTGCTCAATGACCTTGCCCATTTCCTGTCACACGAAGTTCGAAACGCCGCTATGGATTCCGGCATTATACCCGTGGCAAATCCCCAAGAACCAGAGAAGATGTTCGGCGAAGTAGGCATGGACAAACTTCTAGATGTGCTTGACCGCATCAAAAATACAGGCGGCAACGTCAAAGTGAAAGCTATCTCCCAGCGCGATGTTTACGCCGCCGGGCCCCTCCAGCTTGACTTTATCATATCGAAAGCGTAACCATATGGGCAACTGCGTGCTGGCTATCGATCCCGGAACCTCGAAATGCGGCATCGCCGTGGTTTGCGAAAACTTTTCTGTGCCGTGGCGCGGCATAGTCCCGACCTCGGAGATACTCGAGACGGCCATTGGCCTAATCTCCCAATTCGACCCCCGCGTAGTGGTTATCGGTTCGGGCACCGGCTCCACCAATATCGTTGAACTCTTGAAGCAGAGAGTCCGTATTCCCATAAAGGCAGTCAGCGAAGAGCATACCAGTGAACAAGCGCGCAAACGCTGGTTCTTGGATCACCCGCCAAAAGGCCTGAAGCGGCTGATACCCGTTTCCTTGCTCACCCCGGATGGAGACATAGACGACTACGCGGCAATCATACTTGCGGAAAACTTTCTTTGTGAAAAAGCTTAACCTCGCAATCGGCAGCGACAACCACCTTTGCGCTAACGGCCAACGGCGCTCATGTAAACTATGCTTTCGGACTCGCCGTCAACTCCCAATATCGCATTGACTTCATCGTCGAAAAGCGCGCCTATCTGGCAAGAGCCCAAACCAATCGCCACCGCGGCGAGAGCCAGGTTTTGGGCGATATGCCCCGCATCCAAATAAATGTATCGGTAAGCACGCTGTCGGTACTTCCATTTCGAGCGCTCGAAAACCGCTGTCCAAGCGAACACCGCGCCGCATTCCGCGCACATTTCCTGCCCAAGAGCCGCCTGCGCTATCTTTATCCTCAAATCTGCCGCTTTCAACATTTCCAGGCAGTGCCGCCTGACCGAATAGTGATAAAGCCCTTGCTTCAAACCTTCAACGTAATTGGCCACAATATAAGTTTCTATTGGGTAAAGAGCGCCGGCAGAAGGCGCTGTCCGAAACTCGAAGCCCTGTTCCCTTCGCACAATCCCATTCGATGCCCAAAGCAAGTACGACAGCTCATCCAAAGAAATCGGCTCGGATGAATATTCACGGACGCTTCGCCGCAATCTAAGGACTTCGTCCAAAGGCTTTACGCCCAATTTTTCCGCCGCAGGAAGCACGATTCGCTCTGCCTCCGGATACTCTTTGTAAGTTTCGGGTCGTTTTTGCCAATCCAGCCTGTGGGCTTGCAAACTGTCCCTTGTGTATTTTGTTTCTCGCTGAAAATCGTCTCCAACATTAGCCGCCATTTTCATCTCCAAGCAATGGTGCGCATTTAATGCGCCGTTTGTTGCGATTTACAAATATTCAAAATCGGCGCCGCGCCCCAGGATAGGTATTCCCATAATTTCGCCCGATAACACGGGCTTGTTTCCCAAACGCAATTTTATTGGTATTATAGAAGGGCAGTATTAATCTGGCAGGGACTTTTGTTGAAACTGAAAGTTATAGCTTGCGACGTCTTGATGCGCGAGGTTTACCATGCTTGCGCGGAATCCCCGCACGTTGCCGAGGCAGCGCTTCTTCCTTATGGCCTACACGATACCCCATCTCAACTGCGGGAGCGCTTGCAAAAAGAGATAGACGCCGCCGATTCCAGCGACTGCGATGCGATAGTTCTTGCATACGCTTTGTGCAGTCGCGGCGCAGTGGGGCTGGTTGCCCGATCAAAACCGCTGATAATTCCGCGGGCGCACGACTGCATTACCCTACTTTTAGGCTCGCGAAAAAGATATGCCGAAGAGTTCAATTCGCATCCTGGCACTTACTACTACAGCCCTGGTTGGATAGAACATAACAAGGACGGCAACATCCGCCAAGGATACATCTCTGAGGAAGAAGAAAAACATAAGGAAGCCAGGTTTGCCGAGTACGCCGAAAAATACGGCGAGGACAATGCCCGGTATTTGCTGGAAATGGAATCCCAATGGCAGCAACACTACTCGCGCGCCGCATTGATCGATGTCGGCATCGGCAACATCGAGCTTTACCGCGCCACCACTAAGCGGCTAGCGGAAGAACGCGGCTGGGAATTTGCCGAACTGAAGGGCGACCGCTCACTCATAAACAAGCTCATTTTCGGCGAATGGGACGACGATTTCTTGCGTGTGGAGCCCGGAATGCGAATCGCGGAAACATTCGACGAGCGAATCATCCGTGCTGTTCCGGCGGAATAACACCCTATTTCAGCCGCAGGTTCAAAAACTTTGGATTATTTCCGCAAGCTTCGCCTTTCGTTCATCGTCTATTATAGAAGCCGGCTTGGTTTCGAGCGCTTTCGCCTCATCTTTGGCTATTTCATAGGTATCTTTCGCGCCAGCCGCTTCCCAAGCAGCCCGCGGGCCGCGAACCGCAAGCCTCGGCACGTAGTACTCATCGGATCTAAGCCACTGCATTGTATGCTCTGCGGTTAGGTACGATTCCCCCTGCGGCCCTATTTCTTTTATCAAATCGGCGGCGATAGTCTCGGGTCGAACGTCGATGCCTGCGGCTATCCTGCGCGACATTGCCGAAATTTCTTCGTCCATAAGCAGTTGCTCGTGGCTGCAAGTCATTCCCGTGGCGAACATGCCGCAGTTGACGATCAAATCGTGACCCGATGCCACTGAACAGAACTGGCTGAGCGTTTTTTCCCAAGAATTTTGCTCGTCGTGGGCGTGGTTGTCCGAGTTGGGAGCAGTGGTGTGGGACGGCGTTTTGTAAAACTTGGCCAATTGGGCGGCGGCTATCCGGCAAATCGTCGTTTCACAGCTTCCCACAAGGGCGGCGCCGCTCCTCATATCGGTGGTGGTCCAGGAGTTCGCGTACATTACCTTTGCGCCGGGTTTCAACATTTGGATCATAGCCAATCCGGAAAGGCATTCGGCGTTGTTCATTGTTATCAAGCCGGCAAGCGTGTAAGGGGATGAAACACCCGCGTTCGGCTCCGGCAAAATGGCAATGGGGACTCCCGTTCCGACGGTGTCCATTATAGCATCTATTACTGTCTCCTCCCAAAACAGCGGGCTTGTGGGCGAAAGCTGGCTAATCCCGTAAACTTGCGATTCAAGGTCGCCTTTGAAAGCGCGCCGCAAAAGCTCGATGCACGCGCGGTTTACATCTTTTTTGTCCGTGGAAAAGTATATAGGCTTGCGGCTGTTTTCGACGCAGGCTCGCACACCGTAAAGCAGTGTAGCCCTCGCATCCGGAACGTCTTGCGGCATGACCGGTATGCCGACCACGTCTATGTTCTCCAAACGGTCGCACAATCGGGCGAATATCTCGACATCCTCAACCGTAGATGGCCGCGTTTCGCCCGTGTCCGAATCCACCCAAAATACCGCGTTATGGCCCGCGGCGATTTTCGGGATGCCGTCTCCCAGCGTAAATGCAAAATCGCCGTCGCGGCTGAAAACATCGAATTTCTCCGGTATTGTTGAAAGAGCGTCTTCTATGCTGGATCGGCTGAACTTCACAGTGTGGCTTTCGACATCTACATCCAGTCCGCGCTCCTTAAGGAACGTCAGCATCGCCAAGTTGTGGACTTTAACCCCGCAAGATTGCAAGATATCGAGCGTCACTTCGTGTATTTGTTGTATTTCGCTGTCCGAAAGAACCTTCAAAAGCTGCAGTTTCATTTTCGAAGCCTCTATAAATTTATTGAATGTTTCGCTGTATTTTAAAGCCGAGCAGCAAAGCGACGTCAAACAAATTAAATAGTAGGTCGCTTTGGCGTTATTATGGTTATTCTTCGAGGTTATGCGTTTAACCTTCAAAAAAGCTGGAAATGGGCACATCGCTTGAAGTTATTATCCCGCCAAAATGTCTGCCTAAAACATTTTGCAAGCTAGAGTCAGGATTCCCGGTTTAGACTGTTATTTGCCCGGTGATTGGTAATATGGGGAAAAAAGGGCTATTTTCGGTATTTGAGTTTGCGTTTTCGTCTTCCGGCAGGCTAAAGTGGCGATCGAGTTTCAAGATTTTTGTTTGCAAAAGAGGAGGAAATATAAGGGAGTGCGAAAAGAGAAGTTAATGAAGCAAGCATCGAATATGCGGGTGGCTTGAGTTTTATAGGTTTTACTTGGCGGTTGAAATTGGCTTGCCTGGCAGCATGTAACGAAAATATGACAATTTCCGAGTGACGGAAAAAGTCGAAAAAAAGGCGAGTCGC
>FWPV01003614.1_pt1 | contig 34647 bp, 26 predicted proteins | sample 2228371 | NCBI WGS metagenome assembly FWPV01 (sample SAMEA103939776, study PRJEB20133) | metagenome | reverse complement strand
ACGGCATACGATTTACATGGACCGTATCTACAAATCCTGATATATCAGGCGCTTCTAACAGCTCAGGTAACGGACTGAACATCGGTTCTTCAATCTCCCAAACATTAACCAATTCTTCATCCGCCGCACAGTCGGTTACCTACACCATCACCCCATGGACCGTGGATGAACATGGCAACAACGCATGCCCCGGTACTCCCGTTAATGTCGATGTCTGGGTTGAACCCTCAGTCACAATCTCCGCTACCGGTGATACCATCTGCAACGGCGAAACAACCGATATACCTGTCACAAGCCCCAACACCACCACCAACGGCATACGATTTACATGGACCGTATCTACAAATCCTGATATATCAGGCGCTTCTAACAGCTCAGGTAACGGACTGAACATCGGTTCTTCTATACAGCAACAATTATTTAATTTAAGTGAACAGGCTCAATTAGTAACATATACAATCACACCATGGACTATTGATGGTTCAGATAATAACAAGTGTCCGGGAGATTCGTTGGTAATAAATATCTGGATTGAACCTACGCCTAAAGTAACCTTAACACCTGCACAGGATACTATATGCACATCTTTAAGAACATCTGTCGCACTTACTACTGTTTCTAATACGATTCATCCTGTCAGGTTCAGGTATGAAGCTCTCTATAATCCAACTGTTCTTGAAGTATATTATAACAGTGATACAACTAACCTTGCTCCCGGGCATTCAATAATTGATTCAATTGTAAATTTAACCGGTGAGCCTCAATTGGTTAGGTTCTCAGTTTATCCATATCTGAGAGGATCTGACGGATCGGATAAATGCGCCGGAATTAATGATACTGCTTATATTTGGGTTGCACCATCACTTTCAATACTCATTGATTCAGTTTCAACATATAAAGGGGGCTGGAATATAAGGTGCTTTAATGAAAACAATGGATTTATCAGGATAGCACCTTTAGGAGGCATAGAGGCATTCCCGCAATTTGGAGTAAATGATCTCATTTATGACTGGAGTAATGCAGAACATACGAAAGATATATCACATCTGGCTGCCGGAAATTATTCTGTTATTGTTCATGACCGATATTTATGTTCAGATACAACATTCTTCACGTTAGTGCAGCCTGATGAACTGGTTACAAACATAATTATCGTGGATACACTCGATTGTATCGGTGTTGGAGGTATAATTGCAGCAGTTACAACCGGTGGTACTCCTGTATATGCCAACTATTGGTATCCCTGGGAAGCATATGGCCCTCCGGGATATTATGGAGATACACTTAAAAACATTGTTCCTGGCCGATATAGTGTAAGAACACTTGATGAGAATCTGTGTTACGATTCCACAAGTCTGTTTATTAATACGCCTGTTACGACAAAGATTAATGTTATACCATTTGACTACGGTAACTATCAGATAAAATGTCATGGCGAAAATTCGGGTATAATTATGGCAATTCCTGTTCCATATAATAACGCAACCATTACTTATGAATGGACCGGCCCTGACGGCTTTGATACAACCTTTATATCCAATGAAGCATTAAATGTTCTGGAAAACCTTTTTGCCGGCACATACACCTTGAAATTTACTGATGAAAAAGGCTGTATCGGAAATGAAATTGCGGAACTCACACAGCCTGATTCTTTATATATTGAACAATCAACGATCTCTGTACGAAACATTCGCTATAATGTTAGCTGTTACGATGCTTCAGATGGCAGTATAACACTGGATAAAATAACCGGAGGGCATGATTATGAAGCATATAGCTATCAATGGCAAGTGCTTTCAGGAAATGGAAGCGTAAATCCGGCAGAGCGTAATCAGGTAAACCTGAAATCAGGATTATATGCAGTTGAAGTATCTGATGTTCAAGGTTGCATTACCAGAGATACCTTTGAACTTAAGGAACCATTGCCCATTCAGATTGTTGTTGATACGCCGGTTGCACCTGCAGGAGGTACCAATTTGAAATGTTTCGGAGACAAAAACGGTTATATTAATCTTCAGGTAAGCGGAGGTGATACAATTGATAAATCATATTCTTATATTTGGACACCTGGCTCGTGGACAGTTCCCCGGATTAATAATCTGGGTGCCGGCAGCTATATAGTTAAAGTAACAGACGGAATAAATTGCTTTGTTTATGATACCATCATACTCACCGAGCCCCCTTTATTAAGAATTGATTCAGCAATAACATCTGATTACCACGGCTATGGCATATCATGTGCCAATGGATCTAATGGTACAATAACGATACATGTAACCGGAGGTGCAGGAGACTATACATACAACTGGAGGCAGGGCAGTACTCCTATCCCTCATGACACATCAAGTCTGAATAATCTGCAGCCGGCCAGGTATTATCTTACAGTTACTGATGAAAATAACTGCAGCATTTCAACTAATATTTTATTAAGTGCTCCTCAAAGACTGCAATTAACAATTAATGCCACAACAGTTGATTGCTCGGGTGACAATAAGGCTTCAGCTATGGCAAATGTATCCGGCGGAGTACAGCCGTATAGTTATTACTGGAGTAACGGTCAGACCACCAGAACTGTAGCTAACCTTGATACCGGGATTTATATACTTACAGTAACCGACCAAAATAGTTGTAACATTATTGACAGCATTCATATTGAACAGGATCCTACAGTTGATTTCACCATTGAAATAGAAAAGGAAATCTCATGTTACGGTGGTTCTGATGGTATAATCCGGGTAAATGTATATAGCGGAATAGCCCCGTTTACATATTCATGGAATAATGGAAGCAGTTCTAATCCGCTGTCATCAATTAGTAAAGGCCTGTATAATGTAACTGTAAGAGATGCCAAAGGATGTAGAAACAATGGTTCGATTTATGTTTCTGATCCTGATAAAATTACGCCGGTTGTTACTGTTCTTAATGCACTCTGTAATGGTTCAGCCGATGGGGAGGTTTCACTCAGTGCTTATGGCGGTTCGGGAAATTTCCGTTATATATGGAACGGAGAGCAGATTTCTGAAACAACTGTCAGAAGGTTGACGGCGGGTACATATTTGCTTACGGTTATTGATTCGCGTGAGTGTAATTTCGATACATTAATTTCAGTAAATCAGCCTGAGAAAATAATCATTCAAAGAGACAACAGGAATACCGTTTTACCCTTCTGTCCCGACTGGGGAAACGGAAGTCTGGCTGTATATGCCCAAGGAGGCACACCTCCATATTCCTATCGATGGGAAGATTATCCCCAGGTAAGCGATTCAGTATTGCCTGATATAAAAGAAGGATTTTATTCTGTTACAGTTACCGACGAAAACAATTGTTACAGTGATACAACATTTAAATTAAACAGCGAGCATTTTACATGTCTTAATATACCTACTGCATTTACGCCTAATAATGACGGCGCCAATGATTACTGGGATGTAAGTTATATTAATGGTGATCAGGGTGAAGCTCCGTTTTATGTAGTTTATCCGAAGGGTTCAATTAAAATATATGACCGTTGGGGCAACCTTGTTTTTATGTGCATCGACGGTTGTCATGATATGTGGTGGGGGCAGGATATGAAAGGGCGTGATTTGCCGGCTGATTCATATCACTTTATTATTGAGCTGAATGATGGAGAAGGTCACCCACCCCTAAGGGGTGCTGTAACAATCATCAGATAATGAATATTAATTTGCCGGTCTTAAGTGCTCTGAATTAACTGCATAACAATACCTGACAAAAAACGTAATATTATAAATATTGAATATTTTAAATTTCATATTAAACAAAACTGCAATCATAGCGGCAACAGAAAAAACAGTGCTATTTCTGATTGCTCTATGTTCTTAATAATGAGATACTTAAAATACACATATTGTTTATTATTCATGCTTATGCCTGCAAATAAAGTATGGGCACAGCAATTACCGCGTTTCAGCCAATATTATTTTAATGAATTCATTATTAATCCTTCAGTTGCCGGATATGACGGGAGGACAATCGTTAATGCTACAGCACGGAAACAATGGATAGGTTTTTCAGATAATACGCCGACAACTGTCCTTACAAGCGTTCAGACAAGAATTTTAAAAAAGCCTTTTAGTATTCACGATAACAGGTTTGGCCATAAAGTATTGCAGAAAGGTTCAAAAGGGCGGGTTGGACTTGGAGGAATTATTTACAATGACCAGAATGGGGCAATTCACCGTACCGGTATCCAGTTTGCCTATGCTTATCATATTTTTATTTACGAATCGCAATTATCTTTCGGACTTGCGGGTACGATTTTTCAATATAAAATCAGTAAAGAAGACGCCAGACTAAAATTTCCTGAAATTGACCCGCTTAACGGATTAATAGGAAAAGCCACATTAGTTCCCGATGCAATTTTTGGTATTAATTACATGACAAGAAACTGGCATTTAGGGTTTTCTGCCGCCCAGCTATTCCAAACCAAGTTGAAAATTGGTAATAGTGCAGAGTTCGAAGATGCAGATGATCTGAAATTAAGACGTCAGTATTTTATTCTTGCCGATTACCGATTTAACCTCATTGCTCATCCAAAATGGGCAATTGAACCCTCTGTAAATATGAGCTTTAACGAACGGCTGCAATTTCTGGCCGACCTTACGCTGAAAACTTATTATGATAATAAATACTGGTTTGGTATCTCAGGAAGAACAGTCGGCGATTTTGTCATCCTTTTTGGATTAAAACACATGAATTATTACTTCGGATATTCCTTCGATTATGGCTTTAACGGGATATCACGTTATTCATTTGGGTCGCACGAAATTACCATATCAGCCAAATTTGGCGATACTGCGCGTCGTTACAGATGGCTTGAAAGGTATTAAAAAAAAGCGTAATTAGTTTTCATCTTTAGCTTTTTTCTTCCATTCGTACCATATTGTACCGGCAAATAACAACAAAAATAACACCGAACTTGCCAGTGATATTTTTTCGCCGGCAAAATAGCTTCGCGGGTGAAATTTAAATTCAACGATATGCTCTCCTGCAGGAATTCTCATTGCTCTTAAAACGTAATTTGCCCTGAAATGAGGAACAGGGTTTCCGTCAATATATGCCTGCCACCCTTTGTCATAAAATATTTCTGAGAAAACCGTAAGTTTTTCAGATTTGCAGTTAGCATTATATTTCAAGTAATTGGCACGATATTCTGTAAGCTCAATATATGAAGATGAATCATCAGTAATTATTAATCCCTCAAGATTCTTTTCAAATGATTTATCTACAATTGCTTCATCATGAGGAATAAAATCTGATAAAGCATCCATTTCTTCCTTCGCTCCGTTTACTATTCTGTATTTTTTTACAAACCCGTCATTTCCCAGTTTACTATCATTAACCAGTGGAGGCGCTTCACGATTATAAATAATATAACGGGTATTCAACATATTAAGAACGTTCTGAAAGGCCAGAATACTGTCAAGCGCTTCAGGTGTCGGCCTTGCATTAAATGTATTTATAATATTCTGAATATTGTTATAGATTTGTTTTTCAATCAAATCCTGATAGCGTGACATTTTTGCACCGTGATATCCTCCTACAGACTTATGAAAATATGAAGTGCTGGCATCATTAAAAGTATTCACGGCCAGATTCAGTACCCTGTAGTCAGGATCCTTATCCTGTAAAATAATAATATCAGCTGTAGAGGCTGCAAAGGGTTTATCATATTGTTTTTTGGCGACAAAATTATCGCTGTTCAGGTATCTTTTGTTAACGGTCCATAAATCAATTAGGATAATGCTTCCAAGCAATGCAACCGCTGTTGTTGTCTTTATTTTTCTCACTACAACAAAATAAACAATGGTTGCAGTAAGTGTTATTAAAATCAGCGATCGTAATGCATCGGCCCGTAATATTGAAAGCCGGTCGGCGTGAAATGCATTAACCAGCCATTCGGCGCCTTGTTGCCGGTATTGCTCGTCAACAGCCGATTCAAAATTAAAAGAACCGGCAATAAGAATAATAACCAACAAGAAGCCGGCCAACCCAAAAAATACATATTTCAGGTATTTTATGATTGTTTTTTGTTCAAAATTACCCTGAATTAATTCGTTGAATGCCATAATTCCAAGCATAGGGAAAGCAAAATCAGCAACAATGAGAATCATCTTTACGTCTCTGAATTTCTTAAATCCTGGCAGATAGTCAATTAAAAGATTTGTAAACCATTGAAAATTACGCCCCCATGATATGATTATTGCAAGAACTGTAATTGTAAAAAGCCACCATTTAATTCTTCCCTTCACAACAAAAAGACCCAGAATAAATAAAAATACCACGCAGGCGCCTGCATAAAAAGGCCCTGACGTAAAAGGCTGCTTGCCCCAGTACGATGGTAAAGATGCTATTGCTTTCTTTGCCTTTGTTTTACCCTGGCTTTCCTTTATCAGTTTAAAGCTTTCGGAATTTTCACCAAAAGATCCGTATGAAGAGCCGCCTTTAAAATTAGGTATAAGAAAGGTTAGTGTTTCATCAATACCATAGCTCCAATCAGTAATATACCCTTTATCAAGGCCCTTATCCTGACGTAATTCAGAACCTCCGCGTGTGCTGTATTTGCTGTACTCAAGCGTAGTGAGAAAATTTCCGGCATTAACCCCGGCAGCAATAAGCGCAACTAAAATCAGTAAAGGAAGCGGTTTATAAAAATTATTAAGTCGATTTTCTTTTGCAGCATAATAAAATTCATAAATCCCATAAACTAAAACAATGACAAAGGTATAATAGGTAATCTGAAAATGATTTACAAATAGCTGTAATCCAAGAAAAATTCCGGTTACCAGACTGCCTAACAACATTTTTCCCCTGAAAGCAAGGTAAATACCGGCAATAACAGGAGGCAAATAGCCAAGTGCCTGTATTTTTGCAACATGTCCTGCCTCAAGCAAAGTAAATATATATGATGAAAATGAATAGGCTATTGCTCCTGTAATACTTAACCACGGATTTACGCCAAAAATTATCAAGGCAATGTATGCACCTGCAAGGCACAGAAAAAGATAACTCACGGGTACAAACCCGAAAAGCATAAAAAGGTTATGTAAAGGCTTCAGAATATTATGCCTGTATTTTACAGAAATCTGATAAGCCGGCATCCCGCCAAACATGCTGTTGGTCCATAAAGGCTCTTCATGGTACTTTTCGCGATGGTCAACTATTTCTTTTGACATTCCCTTAAAATTGGCCATATCGCCCTGATACAACTGCCTGCCGGAAAAAACAGGATACATGTAGGCAGCAGATATCAGAAAAAAAATAATTATTGCAATACCGTGTATTCTGATTGTCTTTCTTAAATTACTGTTATTTCTGTTACTCATGAGCCAAAATCATTAAATTTTCAGATAAAACATGGGGAATATTATTTTTCTCGCAAGGTATAAAATTTTCCAGTTATTTAATATATGCAAAAAAGCATAATCCTGAATTTAGCCTGAAAACTACTTTATAGAAAATATTTATAAATTAGCCGTTTAAATTATTTGCTTGCATGAGAATCCTGATGGTATTAGACCATGAATTTCCGCCTGACATACGTGTTGAAAATGAGATTTATTCCCTGGTAAAAGAAGGGCATGAAATACATATTGCCTGCTTTACACAAAAAAATAAGCCTTTGTATGAAGAAACAAATCAATATAAAATCTATCGAAGAAAAATCTCTGGTTTTATTTATAAGTCATCTGTAGGCTGTTTGAAATTTCCCTTTTATTTTAATTTCTGGCGGAATTTTATCAAGGATATAGTTAAAAACAAAGCGTTTGATGCAATTCATATTCACGATTTGCCACTGGCCCGGATAGGCTATGAAATAAAAGAACAATTAAAAATCAGGTTTGTGCTTGACCTCCACGAAAACTGGCCGGCTTTTGTAAGTGCAGCCGCTCACACAAATACATTATTGGGAAAATTTTTATCACCCGTACATCTGTGGGAAAAATATGAACGAAAAATGCTTAGTAAAGCAGATTTTATTATTGCAATTGTTGAAGAAATGAAAGAGCGTCTGATTGCCCAGGGCGCAATGAGTGAAAAGGTTTTTGTAGTGCCTAATACGGTAAGGTTAGATGAATATCAGAATACAAAAGAGTTACCTGATAATAATTTTATTACTTTTCTCTATTCAGGCGGAATTGATAACCAGCGAGGTTTGCAAATTGCAATGGAAGGATTTGCAGCAGTATTGAAACAATACAAAAATGCAAGACTTTGGATTGTGGGAACAGGAAGCTATTTAAAAGAACTCAGGGAACAATCCGAACAGCTTAATTTATCAAATAATGTAATCTTTTGGGGATGGCAAAAGCCTGATAAAATGTTTGCACTGATTCATAAAGCTGATATAGCCATAATACCATATATACGCACGGTACAAACTGATTGCTCATCACCAAACAAACTTTTCCAGTATATGTATGCAAGTAAGCCCGTTCTGGCCAGCAATTGTACATCTATAGAAAGGATTCTGAAAGAAACCGAAGGAGGCATTTGTTACAAACATAACGATCCCGATGATTTTGCCAGTAAAGCCATAATATTGGCTGCAAACCATTCATTACGATCTAAAATGGGTGAGAACGGTTATGCGGCAGTAATAAAAAAATATAATTGGGATAATACTTCACGGGTACTAAATAACATTTATAAAAAAACCACCTGATGAAAATAGCTACTATTGTCGGCGCCAGGCCTCAATTTATCAAAGCGGCAACCGTTAGCAGACTCTTCAGGAATATTCCTGATATTAAAGAATATATTATTCATACCGGACAGCATTACGATGAAAATATGTCGGATATTTTTTTTACCGAACTCGAAATACCCCGCCCCGACATTAATCTGAACATAGGTTCGGGAAGCCATGGAAAACAAACAGGAAGAATGCTTGAAAAAATTGAAGATGTATTGATTAAAGAGAAACCCGAATGGGTCATTGTTTATGGAGACACCAATTCAACCCTTGCAGGTGCTATAGCAGCATCAAAACTGCATATCAAAGTTGCACATGTTGAATCAGGTCTGCGGAGTTACAATAAACAAATGCCCGAAGAAATAAACCGAATTGTTGCCGACCATGTAAGCGATATTCTATTCGTCCCTACCCTGCATGCAATGCAAATTTTAAAAACCGAAGGCCTTGGGGACAAAAGCCTGCTGGTGGGCGATGTTATGTACGATTCTTTCAAATACTATGCAGCCAGGACATCTGATGAACATCTACCAGAAATCATCAGAAAAAAAGATACTGAGTTTTATCTTGCCACCATCCATCGCGCTGAAAATACAGATAATACAGATAGACTGAAAAAAATATTCACTGCATTTTCCAGACTTGACAAAACAGTAATAATTCCTCTGCACCCCCGTACGAGGAAAATGATAGAAACACTAACGCTTTCAGATAACATAAAGATAATTGAACCCTTAGGTTATCTGGGCATACTTGCCGCCTTAAAAAAATGCAGCAAGGTTTTGACCGATTCGGGCGGTCTGCAGAAAGAAGCTTTTTTTATGAAAAAACCTTGCCTGACTTTACGCACAGAAACCGAATGGGTAGAAACTCTTAATGATGGTTGGAATCATGTGGTAAACGACAACACCGAACTGATTCTCAAAACCATCAAAATGCCAGTACCTGCAAAACAGGAATCATATTACGGAGAAGGCAATGCCGCCGAAAAAATTGTTGAATTTTTTTTGAAGCAATGACATGAAAGGATTTCTTACTCCGAATCAGATAGAATATGTGTTATATCATTTTGAGTTAAGTTTCAAACTTAATAAGGATATTAGAGAAAAATTTATTTTTTGTAAAAGTTCCTGTAAAACTATAGATTATGCAGATAAAGTAATTTTTCTGATGAGCGAAAATGAATTCGATATTTCAAAAGTAAAAAAAATTAATAGCCTACCTGTGCTATTCCCAATTGATAATCATGAAAAAGAATGGGATATAACTGATAATAATCTGATATTCTTTCACGACTATTTGAAATCATGTTTTTACCTTTTATCAGGTTATCATGAATATAAGAGCAATAAAAAAGATTCTCTTGGAAGATATGATTATTATCAATCAGTTCAACATGAGCTTAATATTACCAATATCCCGCTTGTAAATTATTATTTTGAAATAATTATTTCAGGTTTGCAGGCTTTTCTTCAAAAGGATAACCAGAGTATTATCAAAAAAAAACTATTTAACCCATTTGGCTTTTTTCTTACCCATGATGTTGATCGTGTTAGACTTTATAATATAAATAATTTTCTTTATTGCAGCAAATCATTATTAGGATTTGCAAAAGAAAAAATGCCGTTTCGTTATAGGCTATACTCTTTTATTGATGCTTTTGCCGGTTTTTTCAAAAGAACCGATCCATTCTGGACGTTCCCATTTATGCGTGAAGTTGAAAGAAAAAATGGTTTCAAATCTGCTTTCTATTTTCTCGATCATTTGCCTGATCATAAAAATTATGATTTTACCTCTGATAAAATCCGGAAGTTGATTGCTTCTCTTGAAAAAGAAGGATGCGAGATAGGAATGCATAGTACCGTTGAGGCAACCCTGTCGCTAAATGAATCCATCATTATGAAGAATAAATTACAAAAGGTGGTAAAAACCAAAATTGTAGGTAATCGCAATCATATTTTACTCTTTCATATCCCAATGTCAATGATAATATTAAAGAAATCAGGATATCAGTATGATTCCACACTTGGTTATGCCAACCATGAAGGTTTTAGAAACTCATTCTGCTATCCTTTTAAGTTATTTGATTTTGAAAATGATGAAATGATTGATGATATATGGGAGATACCTTTAACAGTTATGGATTGTACCCTCTTTGACTATAGAAAACTATCTTATAATCAAGCATTTCACTCGGTAATTAGCCTTATTAATGAAATAAAAAAATTCGGAGGTATATTCACATTACTCTGGCATAATTCTTATTTTGAAGAAAGAAGATATCCGGGGATAACAAATTTTTACAATCAAGTGCTCGAAGAATTAAGAAGAATTGATGCAGTGAACATTACAGGTCGTGAAATCATTTCAATGTTGCCATAAAAGCTAATACGATGATTACAGACAAAGAAAAAACTATATGGTTTAAAAAAATTAAAAAGGCTCCTATTAAAAGAAAAGAAGAAATAATTCTGCAATTTTGCAAGGATAAATCAGTTCTTGATGTCGGATGCGTAGGACAAGACCTGTCATTTCAGTCTGATGACTGGCTGCATAATAAAATAAGAAAAGTAGCAAGTGAAATCACAGGGGTTGATATTAATAAAGAAAGTATTAACTTTTTGAAAAAGGCAGGATATAATATTATACATATTAGTGAATTAAATGAAAATTATAACCAATATGACATAATACTTATGGCTGATGTAATTGAGCACGTTAATGATCCTGTTGAATTTATCAGATTTTACAGTAAACATTTGAAAGAAAACGGGCTTTTGCTTATTACTACCCCCAATGCTACACGAATCAGAACATTCTTTGAGATACTTTTTACTACAACTTATTCCATTAATCTTGAACATACTTTCTGGTTATGCCCAAAATCTTTCCTTGAGGTTATAAGTAGGGCAAATATTGAACCCGCAGATTTTTACTGGCTGAAGGAATACTTACCTAAACGAAGGTATTTAATATATTGCCCTTTATTAAGAATATGGAGAAATTATAATCCTAATTTTTTATTTATTTGTAAAAAAAATGAAGACAAAAGTTAGCATTATCACATCTTACCCGCTAGATCCAATTCATCCACGTACTGAAATGATCTATAATCTGCTTCAATCAATGAATACTGAGGTCACTATATACAACCCTCTTATTGAAAAAACACTATTTCAAAACCTGTTTTTAAAGATCACCCTCGGTTATTTTGATTACATAGGATGCATTCAATTAAAGAAAAAGATAAACCAGAGTAAATTTGTAATTATTCAAGGTTTAATTTATTTGCCATTTTCAAAATATTGTAAAAAAAAACATATACCCGTAATTTATGAAACACTCGATAATAATGTGCATCTGTTTTATTATTATCTGTGCAAAAAATATAAAATTGTAAAAAAGTTAAGATTTATTGTCAGATATTTTGAGCAAAAAGAAAAAAAATACGTTCGACAATATGTACATACAACTATTGTGAATTCAAAAGCATTATTAAGTTATTTTAATAACAAGGCTGAACTGATTTATTATGCTTCTCCCTTGGAAGAAATTTACAATAACTATGATAATAGCAAAATTGCTTTATTGTATTTAGGTTCATTCGAAAAAATGAAAGGCGCTCTGCAGATTATTGATTTTATGAATAACTACAGCCTGCCCTTATTTATAATTGGAACATCCTATGAAGCTGATATATTAGATGTTATTAATAACCATCCCAGAATTAATTATTTTGAAAGAATAGCAAGTGATAAATTAAAAGATCTATTAAAAGAACTTGCAAGCAGAAACTATTTACTTGGTATGTCACTCACTGCAGGAGTCAATACGAATAATGCAACTCAGGAACTAAATAAAGATATTGATTATTTGGCCATGGGAATTCCGATTATTGGAAACAAACGAAAACCTACTGCAGAAAAAATTGATGCTGGCTGTGGTTTGTATTACACTGATAATGTGAATATTAATAAAATATTAGAAAACAAAGAAATGCGAAAATCGCTGTCAGACAATTGTAAAGAATACTATAAAAGGCATTATTCAAAAATTATCTTTAGGGATAAATTTGAAATTATTGTAAAGTCAATTTTATTACAAAAATAAAGAATTCCTTAATGTCATCAATAAACCATAAAAAAAACAAACAAGCTATAACAACAGATTTTTATGAAAAAATCTTATTTACAAAAAACAAAGAGATTGAAAGAAATGATGAAAACTTGTATTTCCTTACTAAATTTATTCCCGATGACAAAAATACCCGAATTCTTGATGCAGGATGCGGTAATGGAAAATATGCATCCTACCTTTTGAAATTAGGATATCATAATCTGATAGCTATAGATTTATTTGATACCATTCCGTTTAAAGAAGTGCCTTACCTGAAAGCTTCTATTGAAGCCATACCCTGTAATGATAACGAATTTGATTTTATTTATTGTAATTCTGTAATATATCACCTGACAAAGCCGGAAAAAGGATTGTCTGAGTTCAGAAGAGTATTGAAGCCCGGAGGAATATTACTCTTTACAGGGCATACAAAATACTCATTACATACTTTGTGGAGGCGACTGAAATTATCTTTGAATTGCAAATCAGTTGAAAATCTGAAAAATGCTACATTATATTCAACAAAAAAATATATAAGCTTATTAAAGAATTATAGGTTTAAAATCATACATTTAGATGGTTTCGGCATAGGTTTATTTTTATATCCGTATTATAGAAGAAAAATAAAATGGTTTGAAAATCAATTTGGTATAAAACTACCACTGATTAAGCCTTTTGTTTCAAAAGTAAGAATAATAGGAAGGATAAAAGCATCTTTCTTATATCACTTCGTAATTGCATGTCAGAAAGAAAATATTGAAAATATAAATAGATAAATGTTTAGGAATCTTATCCCGAAAACTGAATTTTCAAAAAATGTATTAACCTTAATGACAGGGAATTCAATAGCACAGTTAATACAATTGGCTTTAATACCTATACTCACGCGGCTATATTCACCTGCTGATTTTGGGGTTTTTGCTGTTTATCTGAGTATTTCAACAATTATCAGTGCTGTTGCATCTTTCCGGTATGAATTTGCAATTATGTTGCCTAAGGAAGATAAAGAAGCTGTCAACATATTGATTTTAAGCTTTATAATTTCTCTTTCTATAAGTATGGCTTCTTTTATGGGATTATTGATTTTCATGCCGCTTATTAAAGAAAACATTGAGAATAAGCATATTATTAAATGGCTTTTTTTTGTACCAGTTACTGTCCTTTTTAGTTCCATGTATCAGATATTTAATGTATGGTCAAACAGAAATACCAGATATAAAATAATGACCGCAAGCATTATAAGCCAGAGAAGCGGAATCACTGCAACCAATTTAATCATGGGATTAGCAAAAATTGGAGAAGCAGGGCTGGTTATAGGAAATATCTTAGGTCAATTTATCTCTGCAATGATTCTTTTAATAAAGAGTTTTACAAAAGACAAAAACAGATTGATTCAGGCTTCTTTTTACGGAATGAAAAAAGCAGCAATTAAGTATAAGAAATTTCCTTTATTTGACAGTGTAAATACTATCTTCTTCAATTTTTCAACTAAAGGTATTGTAATTCTTGTAAGTAAATTTTTTGGCGACATAGTAGTTGGATTTTACTCCTTAGCAGAAAGATTAATGATTACACCTTTCAATTTTTTTATTGATGCATTTTCGCAAGCGTTTTATCAAAAACTTGCATATACATATAATCATAACAGAGGCTATTTTAATATATTGATTGAACAGGCAGTGCAAAGAATAGCTATAATTATCACAATTCCCTATCTGATACTTGTTGTAACGTCCAAATGGTATATACCTACATTATTAGGTAGTCAGTGGGAAATGCTTTATAAGTATATTCATATTTTCTCACCATTTGTATATGTTTCACTAACGGCATCTCCCTATACACATATATTAAAAATAATTGATAAACAAAACATTGCTCTCTTAATGAATTTAATAACCTTTATTATCAAGTTTTTAACAATAATTATCTCAGGATATTTGTTACACCTGAATATTTTAGTAACAATTATTATATTTTCAGCTGTTTCATTCCTTGCAAGTATAAGTGCTGTTATTATTATTAACCGGTATCTGAAGATTAAATTTTCAGAATACTTTAGAATCGTTTCAATTGCAGCTTTTATTTGTTATTTCATTTTTTTGCTTATTTATTTCTGAATTATGAAAAAAATACTTTTTCAAATAAATAATTGGCTCACCATTACAGGTTTTGATATAAAAAAAACGATATCTTTTATTTTTGAATTGCCTTTATTTTTGAAGGATCTTCGAAAAATGAAAAAAATGTTACAGCAAACAGATAACAATTCTTTTAGTATAACCAAAATATATCCGGTTTTTAATGAAAAGAAAACTCATAATAAAATACCTTGGAATTATTTTTTTCAGGATTTGTGGGTAAGTCAACTTATTTTTCAAAATAATCCTGAAAAACACGTTGATATAGGTTCAAGAATTGACGGATTTGTAGCACATGTTGCAACTTTCAGAAATATTGAGGTTTATGATATAAGAAATGTGAGAGATGATATTCCTAATGTGAAATTTATTCAAGCCGACATTTGTTCAGAATTTTTTAATTTTAACAATTATTGTGATTCTATTTCCTCACTGCATGTTATTGAGCATCTTGGTTTAGGCAGGTATGGCGACCATATAGATCCCCAAGCACATATAAAAGGATTAAAAAATATTACTAAAGCATTAAAAACAAATGGTTTGTTTTATTTATCAATTCCTATTGGCAATCAAAGAATTGAATTCAATGCTCACAGGGTTTTTTCAACTAGTTATATTATTGAATTGTTAAAGCCATACTATCAACTTGAAATTTTTGGTTATGTAAATGATCATTCTCTATTTTTCCCTTATGTCTCTCTTTCCGATACCGGATTTAGAAATAGTTTTGGTTGTCATTATGGTTGTGGTATTTTTGTGTTTCGCAAATTGAAAAACTGGATATGATAATAATAAGAATTACAAGTGGATTAGGAAATCAGCTTTTTCAATATGCAACAGCAAGAAGCCTCGCCAATCGACATAATACAATTGTTAAAATCGATACTATCTATTATTATGATAATAAACTAAGAAATTTCGCACTTGATCTTTTTCAAATTCCGATAAATAAAGTTACAATTCATGATCTTTTGAAAATCTATCCGTTGGAAGGCATTTTGTTATTATTACTTAAACCAATAATTGGTAAGAGAGCAACAGGGAAAATCATTCTATGGATTGAGCAGAGGATATTGAGATATCAGTCAAATTATAATAAACCTTCAGTAAATAATCAATCTCTTATTAAGAAAAATATACTCATTCAACGGTATTATCATTTTGATGAAGAAATTATTAATGCAAAAAATAATATTTACATGATCGGCTATTTTCAGTCGTGGAAATACTTTCATAACATAAGACAAGTCTTGATTAAAGAAATTGAATTAAAAAAGCCTTTTCTAAATCTTAAAAACCTACTGGAGAAAATAGTTAATTGTGAAGCTGTTTCAATACATGTAAGAAGAGGAGATTACTATAGTGATCCTAATAACCGAAGATTATTTGAAGTATTTGATCTATGTTATTTTCAAAATGCTATTAATCTTATAAAAAAAAAAATCGTCTCTCCAATATTTTTCATATTTTCTGACGATATTGAATGGGTGAAGAAGAATCTAAAGATCAGTGAACAAATTGAATTTATTGAAAACTGCAATATTGACAACCCTGCAGAAGATCTGATATTAATGAGTAAATGTAAACATAATATTATATCAAATAGTTCATTCAGTTGGTGGAGTGCTTATTTAAATCAAAATCCTGATAAAATCATAATAGCTCCAAAAAAATGGTTAACAGCAAATGAATATAATACAAAAGACTTACTGCTTCCGGAATGGATAAAAATTTAAACCCAAAATTTCATTATAAAGGCTGAGTCAGCCCTATAATTAACTGGACTCGATTAGTGATAAAAAACACTAATTTTGAGTTATGAAACGAACATGGACAATTGAAGAGAAACACTTGGTGTTGTTGAGACTTGTCGCAAACATGGCATCTATGCCACAACATATTACGACTGGAAAAAGAAATATGAGCAGGGTGGAGAAGAAGCTTTACGGCCTGGATATTCTAGACAAGAACAAAGGGACCTGAAAAAGCTTGAAAAAGAAAATGAAAGGCTAAAGAAACTTCTTGCTGAAAATGTCTTAACCCCCTAAATAGCTGGACAAAAAATAACGAATTAATTTTGGACAGTAAAATAGGGAAATTATGGGAAAAAGTAACCGGAAATTTGCATTAGAAGAGAAGCTCCAGATTCTTCGGGAAGGCGAGAACAATGGAATAGAAGTAACATGTCGAAAATATTTGATATCCAGGAGCTTGTATTATGTTTGGAAGCGAAAATTTGACCAGCATGGTCCGGATGGTTTGCTAGCGCAATATCACCGGCTAGATCCGCGCATAAAGGCACTTGAAAAAGAGAACGCAAGGCTCCGGAAGATTATTTCGCAACAAGCTCTTGAGCTTGAGGTAAAAGAGGAACTTTTAAAAAAAACGAAATTCCATTGCAAATGAAAAGGGAGGTATTTATTGAATATCAACAACTTGCCAACAAAACCAAATTATGCCTATGGTTACACATTGCACGCAGCAGTTGTTATTATAGGCCATCAGGTGGCAAGCGAGGAGTAAGGCCAAGTACTTATACTGTTACAAAAGATGGAAGGATTGTTTCGAATGATCAGGTTGTAAAAGATTTGATTTCACAAGTTTTTAGCCAGGAGTTCAATCTGTATGGATACCAATTGAGTACGGAGGAATTAAGGGCTATGGGTTATATCATTAATCCTAAAAAGACATACCGTTTGATGAAAGAAAAAGGCCTGCTGTTAAAGAAGATTTCAAACAAAACGGTACCAAAGAAGCGGGTAATATGGCGGAAGATCAGAGGGGTTAGTCCCCTTGAATGTTTGTGCATGGATATTACGTATGTTTATATTCATGGCGCACGGCGAAATGCTTACCTTTTAGCCATTATTGATGTAGCTACCCGTTATGTAGTTGGCTGGAGTCTTTTATTCTCCATGAAACATACCGATGTAATTCTTTGCCTTCATGCCGTTTTGCAAGGATTTAAAGCAAAACTCATCCTGCTTCGTACCGACAACGGAAGTCAGTTTATTGCACATGGGTTACGTGACTTTTGCATTAAAAATGGCATAACCCATGAATTCACTCACGTGGCTACGCCCCAAGAGAATGCATATGTGGAAAGTTTATTCTCTCTGGTGGAAAGAGAGGTTATTCAGCGCTATGAATTTGAAAGTATATACCATGACAGAGATGTATTTACCAGGTATTTCAATTGGCATAACAACAAAAGAAGAAGACACGCCTTAGGGAAAATGAGTCCTGCTGATTTTTGGCATACAGTTTTCTCTTGTCATCCTGTTAAGCCACCAAAAGCCCAAAGTGGAGAATTTGTCAAGGGCGATGATACCTTTGAAAATTTAACTTTTGAATCATCGCTCGCTTTACCCTTGACAAATTCGGAACGTGGGCTATCTTTGCTTAACAAGGATGACAATGAAAATGTCCTAAACCATTTTGAAAATAATGTCCAGAATATAGGGGGTTAAACCAATGACAAGCGTGGATTTTGAAAAATACAATTAATAAAATCGTAGTATTTTTAGAAAACTTTATCAATAAAAGGCAACAGATTTCCAGATTTTTGATTTTTTTAGTAGCATCAAATAATGTTCCATACAGGTTTATATGATCCCTGAAAATCAACTATGAATAATATCCTAAGCAATAAATTCCATCCGAAAAATGAACCAGATCAGAAGTAAAATACTTATTATCACCTATTACTGGCCGCCCAGTGGGGGCTCCAGCGTTCAGCGCTGGCTGAAAATGCTAAAGTACTTCCCCGAAATGAAAATTGAACCTTTGGTAATTACAGTCGACCCTTCCCTTGCTTCTTATCCGTTAATTGATAAAACTTTGGAAAATGAGATACATCCTGACATAAAAGTGTTTAAAACAAAAACAAAGGAGTTTTATAACATTTACAAAAAAATCTCGGGGAAAAAGGAAATTCCTTACGGTGGTTTTGTAAATGAAGAAAAAATCGACTTCAGGCAAATAATTAGCCGAATCATCCGGAGCCACTTTTTCATTCCTGACCCGCGCAGGGGATGGAACCGGTTTGCCTTTAAAAAGGCGGTTGCATTAATCAAAAAACATCATATACAAACAATTATTACTGCAAGCCCACCTCATTCTTCCCAACTTATCGGCCTGAATCTGAAAAAACGTTACAACCTGCACTGGATTGCCGATTTGCAGGACCCATGGACCGACATTTATTATTACAACCAACTCTATCATTCAATCATTTCAGCCTCAATTGATGCTTGTTACGAACGTAAGGTGCTTACTGAGGCCGATTATATTATAACTGTAAGTGAGTCTATTAAAGAAATTTTCAGTAGCAAGTCAGATAAAATCAATCCCGGTAAAATCTATGTCATACCTAACGGATACGATGAAGAGGATTTCAAAACCATGCCTGAGATTAACAATGATTCTTTTGTGATAACCTATACCGGAACCATGAATGATGATTATTATCCGATAGATTCTTTTTTAAAGGCAACAGAAAAGATCGCAGCCAGAAAATATAAAATAAATCTGCGGTTTGTAGGCAAGCTATCTCCTAATATCAAACAAAAAATTGTGAATACAAGAGGAATTAAGTTTGAATTTGTTGATTATGTGCCTCACGAAGAATCACTAAAATACCTCATGCAGACGAATGCCTTGCTTCTGATAATTCCGGATATTCATCAGAATGAGGGAATTTTAACAGGTAAATTATTTGAATACCTTGGCTCAGGTAAAACAATCATTGGCATTGGACCTTCACACGGAGATGCTGCAAAAATAATCAATGAATGCAATAGCGGTAAAATGTTTGATTATAGCAACTTCAACGGTATTGAGCAATATATGGAAGAGATAATTAACAAAAAACGATCTGACCCCGACTGGGAAAAAATAAGAAAATACTCAAGAAAAAGTCAGGCTCTTGAAATTGCCAGACTGATTAAATTCTGAATATATACATATTTTCTAATCTTTGCACTCACAGTTCTTCGCTGCCTGTAATTGCTGTTAATCTTTTTTTTGCAATGTACTTTTGTACCAGCTAACGGTTTCTTCGATTCCTTTTCTGATTGTTGTTTTGGGAGTCCATCCGAGCCGCTGATGAATTTTTTCAATATCAATTGACCTTCTTCTTACATTATCAATATCTCTTTCAGGAACATGTTCAATTTTTACTCCCGAAATGAACTCGCCAATGATTGAAGCAAGCTGATTTACCGAAGTTTCTGTTGATGTACCAATATTAAAAACCTCACCCAGTGCCATAGGATGAACGGCGGCCATAATTGTTGCTTCAATGGCATCGGTAATAAAGGTATAATCACGTGTTTGCTCTCCATCGCCAAATATCATCAGAGGCTTATTTTCCAAAGCATTATGAATAAATTTCCCTAATACGCCACAATATGGATTCCGAGGTGTCTGGCCATAGCCATAAACATTCGAATACCGTACGATTGATGCAGGAATGCCATAATTCCGTAAATATACCTCAACAAAATGCTCACCTAAAAGTTTGGTGGCTGAATAATTACTGAGTATGTTTTTCGGGCTGTCTTCGTGTGAAGGAAGCCGGGTTGAACTCCCGTAAATCGAACAGGAAGATGTATAAATAAAACGCTCAAAATCAGGAAGGTCGTTGTGCCTCAAAACCTCTAAAATCTCGAGTGTACTCTGTCCGTTTACAGCAAGGTGTCCGAAAGGGTCAGAACTCGATGCTGAAATCTGTTTACAGGCAAGATGAAAAATAAAATTTGCTTCTTTTATCAAAGGTTCCATAGCATGCCTGTCAAGAACCGAAATATTGTAAAACCTTACTTTCTTTATTAAATCGCCCATGACAGATGGATTACTGTTTGAGCAATCATCAACCAGTAAAACTTCACAATTATACTGATTTAACAGAGTTTTAACCAAATTATGGCCTATAAAACCAAGACCTCCGGTAACCAATACTTTTTTATGCTTCAAAATATTATGGTTCAGCAACTTATTCATCCTGCAAGTGTTTGTTATTTTCGGAAAAGATATAATATTTAAAGATTTCTGAGTATATTTTTCATATCAATTTTATCAGACATTATTTCCTTCAATCTGTCAACACTTACCCTTTCCTGTTTCAGCGTATCGCGATACCTTACTGTTACTGTATTATCTTGCAATGTCTGGTGGTCAACAGTTATACAGAAAGGTGTCCCAATGGCATCCTGACGGCGGTAACGCTTCCCTATGGAATCTTTTTCCTCATACTGGCACATGAAATCAAACTTCAGATGTTCCATTATTTCACGGGCCTTTTCAGGCAACCCGTCTTTTCGCACAAGGGGTAATACTGCCAGTTGCACCGGAGCCAAAGCAGGAGGTATCTTAAGCACTACTCTTTCTTCTTTAGCGCTTCCTTCCCATTCAACTTTTTCTTCAGTATATCCATTGGAAATGACTGAAAAAAACATGCGATCAAGGCCTATGGACGTTTCAATCACATACGGTGTATAACTGTCATTAGTATCAGGGTCAAAATACTGGATTTTCTTGCCTGAGAATTTTTCATGATTTCCCAAATCAAAATTGGTGCGTGAATGAATACCTTCCACTTCCTTAAAGCCAATAGGAAACTCAAATTCAATGTCACAGGCGGCATTGGCATAATGCGCCAGTTTGTCGTGGTCATGAAACCGGTATTTGTGTTCACCAAGACCCAGTGCCTTATGCCATCTCATTCTTTTTTCCTTCCAGTATTCATACCACTCCATTTCAGTTCCCGGCTTAATAAAAAACTGCATTTCCATTTGTTCAAACTCGCGCATACGCAAAATGAATTGTCTTGCAACGATCTCATTTCTGAATGCCTTTCCTGTTTGAGCAATGCCAAAAGGAATTTTCATCCGTCCCGTCTTCTGAACATTCAGAAAATTGACAAAAATACCCTGAGCTGTTTCAGGCCTGAGATAAATAGTATCAGCCTCCTCACTTACAGAACCAACTTTTGTGCTGAACATCAGATTGAATTTTCTGACTTCTGTCCAGTTCTTACTTCCCGAAACAGGGCATACAATTCCAGTATCAATAATAATCTGATATAATTCCTTAATATCTTCTCTCTCAAGAGCCGTTATATAACGTTTTCTTATCTCATCATGCTTCTTTTGATTTTCAAGTACTCTGGGATTTGTAGTTCTGAATTTAACCTCATCAAAAGTCTCTCCGAATTTCTGCCGGGCTTTTTCCACTTCTTTCAGCACCTTTTCTTCTGTTTTCTCAAGGAATTCTTCAATTAACTGGTCGGCTCTGTACCTCTTTTTCGAGTCTTTATTATCAATCAGCGGGTCATTAAAAGCGGCTACATGCCCCGAGGCCTCCCAAACACGCGGATGCATAAAAATAGCGGCATCTATACCCACTATATTTTCATTCAGTTTAACCATCGCATCCCACCAGTATCTGCGAATATTATTTTTCAGTTCCACACCATTCTGGCCATAATCATACACTGCACTCAAACCGTCATATATTTCACTCGACGGAAAAATAAAACCATACTCCTTGCAATGAGCAATGATCTTTTTAAAAACATCTTCCTGTATCATATTTGAAATCAGCTTGTAAAATAAAAGGGCAAATGTAATTGAAAATCTTTTGTTTTCATAAAAAATCAAAAAACTGTTGCAATATTTATCCTGCACAAAAATTCCCTTTCTTTTTTCGTATTTTTACTTTTTGAAATATCACAGATTTTTTGAATTATTTATTCGGTTATGGAAGATCGTTTTGATTTTCTGGTAATAGGGTCAGGTCTTGCGGGTCTTAGTTTTGCCCTGAAAGTAGCAGATTCAGGCAAAGTAGCCCTAATTACAAAAGCTGCACTAAATGATACCAATACGAGTTATGCACAGGGCGGAATAGCTGCTGTTACCTATGAGCCCGATAATTTTGAAAAACACATCAGGGATACGCTTATTGCCGGCGACGGCCTTTGCGATCCACGGATAGTTGAAGTGGTTGTTCGGGAAGCTCCTTTGCAGATTGAACAGCTAATCAAATGGGGAACACATTTTGATAAGGAATCTGATGGTAAATACAATCTGGCAAAGGAAGGAGGACATTCCGAATACAGAATTCTTCACCACAAAGATAATACAGGATATGAAATTCAACAGGCACTTGCAAATGCTGTTAAATCCCATCCCAATATCCGTATCTTCGAGTACTTTTTTGCTATTGATATTATTACACAACATCATCTGGGCAAACTGGTAAAAAGATATTTCCCGGGTATAGAATGTTATGGCGCTTATGCCCTTGATTTAAAGACAGGCCTGATTCATACTTTCCTTTCGAGAGTAACAATGATAGCAACAGGAGGAGTTGGTAATATCTATCATACTACTACAAATCCGCTGATCGCAACCGGTGACGGTATTGCAATGGTTTACAGGGCTAAAGGTATTGTTGATAATATGGAATTTGTGCAGTTCCATCCTACATCGCTTTATAATCCGGGAGAAAGGCCTTCATTTCTTATAACCGAAGCACTGCGTGGCCATGGTGCTGTCCTCAAAAACCATAAGGGAGAAGATTTTATGCTGCGCTATGATAAAAGAGGTTCCCTGGCGCCACGCGATATTGTCGCCCGCGCTATTGACAATGAAATGAAAGCCAGCGGTGAAGAATACGTTTTCCTTGACTGCAGGCATCTCGACGGAAATGACCTGATAAACAGTTTTCCGACTATTTATTCCAAATGCAAATCGCTTGGAATAGATATTACCAAAGACCTGATACCGGTTGTGCCGGCAGCTCATTTTTTATGCGGTGGCATCCAGGTAAATGAACATGGTTGTACATCCATTCAGCGTCTTTATGCGGCCGGTGAAACAGCATATACCGGATTACATGGTGCTAACCGGCTTGCCAGCAACTCACTCCTTGAAGCTATTGTTTTTGCTGACAGAGCAGCAAAACATGCCCTCGCAAATATCAAAAACTATCGGATTCAGGAAAATATACCCCAGTGGAATGACACCGGAACCACACATCCCGAAGAAATGGTTCTTATTACGCAAAATTATAAAGAAGTGCAACAGATTTTCAGTTATTATGTGGGTATTGTCCGTTCGAACCTCCGTCTGAAAAGAGCCATGGACAGGCTTGAAATAATTTTCAATGAAACCGAAGAACTATATGCAAAATCAAAACTCTCACAGAAATTATGCGAGCTCCGGAATATGATCAACACAGGTTATCTGATAATCAAAATGGCTCAGCAGCGGAAAGAAAGCAGAGGCCTCCACTATACAACAGATTATCCCTATAAAAATCCTTCCAATGCAAATTATCAATAAATACTCTACATCTGATGAAATTTGATGTTGTTATTATAGGAAGCGGTTTGGGTGGACTTTTATGCGGAAATATCTTAAGCAGGGAAGGATTAAGTGTCTGCATCATTGAAAAAAATCACAAACCGGGAGGCTCATTACAAACATTCGGCCGTAAAGCATGTATTTTTAACACAGGGCTAAATTATACCGAAAGCCTTGATAACGGCCAGGTTCTTAATCAATATTTCCGGTATTTCAAACTACTTGATAAACTGAAATTACAAAAGCTCAATGAAGACGGTTTTGATATCATAAGCATTCAGGGGAAAAAGTACAAGCTCGCCATGAATCATAAGCGTTATGCTGATACCTTAACTGAATACTTTCCGCATGAAAAAGAGGGCATTTCTGAATACATCAAGAAAATTAGAAGCATTTGCCAGGCTAATTCATTATATACTTTCTCTAATGAATATTCCAATATCTTTGAATTCAACTCACTGGGTGCGGGTGCAGCCAACTTTATCGCATCGGTAATCAAGGACTACAGGCTTCAGCAGGTCATTGCAGGCAATAACATACTTTACGCAGGTCATGAAAAAAAGACTCCTCTGTTTATCCATGCCATTATTAATAATTCATTTATTGACAGCGCTTGGAGAATTAAAGACGGCAGCCATAACCTGGTAAAGGTCTTAACAAACAACATCAAACAACAAGGTGGCAGAATATTTACCGGAATAAAAGCAGAAAAACTAATTACTGAAAACCAAAAAATCAGGTTTGTTAAGTTATCAAACAATGAAGAGATTGAAGGCAGATATTTCATTGCCAACATACATCCCGAGCAGATTTTAAATATGACCGATGCACGGAACATCAGTAATATGTTTTATCGAAGAATCAGAAACCTTGAAGACACAATGGGTATTTTCACGCTTTATCTGGTATTCAAAAAACACTCCTTCCCTTATTTAAATTATAATTTATATCATTATAATCAGGAAAATGTTTGGATAGCCGGCGATTATAAGCCGGCACTATGGCCACAGCACTATGTATTCATGACAACTGCAACTTCAAAATCCGAAACCTATGCTGAAAGTGCGTCAGTTCTGACATATATGCACTTTAATGAACTAAAGGAATGGGAAAATACTGAAACCGGAAAAAGAGGAGAAGAATACAAGGCATTTAAAATGCAAAAGGCAGAAAAATTACTCAATGCCATTGAACAGCAATTTCCGGGCATAAAAAGTTGCGTAGAAGCATACTACACCTCAACCCCCTTAACATGGAGAGATTATACGGGAACAAGGGCCGGTTCGGCCTACGGAATTCTGAAAGACTTCAACCGGCCGCTTGAATCGATTATCCTGCCCAAAACCAAGATTAATAATTTGTTTCTTACGGGTCAGAATATCAATGTACATGGAATACTCGGTGTAACTATCAGCTCAGTACTTACCTGTGCAGAAATAATTGACCTGCGTTACCTGCTTAATAAAATCAGCAGTGCATAAAATTTTCTTACTTTTCAGATAAACATGAAATATGATGCGGTTATCATAGGAAGCGGTCTGGGAAGCCTTCAATGTGCATATATCCTTAGTCATGAAGGATATAATGTTTGCGTACTCGAAAAAAACCACCAGTTCGGAGGATGCCTTCAGACTTTTAAACGTAACAACAGCTGCTTTGATACCGGAATGCATTATATCGGCAGTATGGATGAAGGTCAAATATTATACCAATATTTCAAATATTTCAGGCTAACTCAAAATCTTAAAATCAGGCGATTGGATGAAAAAAAATATGATATTATCCGATTTCCTGATGAAGAATTTGCATTTGCAAACGGATACGAAAACTTTTATCAGCAAATGACTGAAAAATTTCCCCGTGAAAAAGATGCTATCAACGGATATATCAGCAAAATGAAAGAAATAGGACAGTCTGTTGATCTGTTCAATCTGCGCGATTTAAAAAACAATACAGATTACTACAAATATTACAGCGAAAGCTTTGACCATTTCATCCATTCATTAACTTCTGACAACAGACTGAAAAGCCTTTTATTTTCAACATCTCCCCTTTATGCAGGCAAGAAAGATGTTACCCCATTGTATATACCTATGATTATTCATGCTTCGTTTATAAGAAGCGCTTATCGTTTTGTTGACGGGGGCTCGCAAATGAGCGAAATATTGCTTAAAGAAATTGTCCAATCGGGCGGCTCAATATTCAATCGTGCACAGGTTACAGGTTTTCAGATAGAAAAAAACCGAATTAAGGCTGCAATCATTAATCACGCAGAAAAAATTGAAGGGAAAGTGTTCATTTCAGGAATTCATCCAAAAGTTCTTTTATCCCTGATAGATAAAAACTTTTTAAAGCCTGCTTTCAGAAAAAGAATAGAAAGCCTTGAAGAAACAACAGGTATGTTTTCATTATATCTGTCATTGCATGAAAATACTTTCCCCTATATCAACAGCAACATATATTGCTATAATTCTTACAACACATTGGACAAAACCGATCATAACGAAAATCTGTGGCCGCAGGGTTTAATGATACATTTTTCCCCGCTTTCTGAAAATCCTGCATATACTAATTCCATAATTATTAACACCTACATGACATGGGATGAAGTAAAAAAATGGGAAAATAGTACAACGGGCAACCGGGGTAAAGAATATCTTGAATTCAAAGAACAGAAAGCAGAAAAACTATTGGCAAATGCCGAGTATTTTATTCCGGGTATTAAAAAAGCCGTTAAAGCATACTACACTTCAACCCCTTTAACATACCGTGACTACATAGGCTCTCCTCAGGGTTCGGTTTACGGGATTCAGAAAAGCTATATCAATCCATTGAAAACTATAATCTTACCCCGAACACATATTGAGAACCTCTATCTTACCGGACAGAATATTAATGTTCATGGTGTGGTTGGCGTAACACTGGGTTCAATATTAACCTGTGCTGAATTAGTGGGTATGAATTATTTAATTAAAAAAATACGCGATGCGCAATAACAGGCAAAAACCAAGAAGAAAGCTTTTTCTTTGGCTGGCAGGTTGTTTTTTTTCTGCTATCCTTGCATTTATAATTTATTTTTCAATTATTGCAATTGATCATCCTCCGGCTGTCGATAACCTGGCTATACTTGCAGAAAACCGGATCAGCAAAGGAGATTCACTGTTTACATTCAGAAACAACTGGCTCAGGAAAAGTGAAAGCGGATTATGGGAAATGTATATCGAAGGAGAACCCTTTGAACGCGGTATTGCAATCGGTAAACTCACAAAAGAATTACTCTACTTCCAGGAATCAGCCTTTGTTGAGCAAATAAAAGAACTTGTCCCATCAGCATCCTATCTTAAATTCCTCCGCTACTTTATTGCATGGTTTAACCGTAACCTGGATAAAAATGTAACAGGCGAATATAAAAAAGAGATTTATGGCATATCGTTCGCATGCAACCCCGAATTTGATTATATCGGTTCGGGTTATCAAAGGCAGCTTAACTATCATGCTGCACATGATATCGGACATGCCCTGCAGGGACTTAATATGGTGGGTTGCACGTCATTTTCATGCTGGGATATCAAAAGTGCCGACTCATCGCTGATTGTAGGCCGTAACTTCGATTTTTATGCCGGAAAGAAATTTGCAGAGAATAAAATTATCTGTTTCTGTAATCCCTCTCAAGGGTATAAATTTATGGCGGTTACATGGGCCGGCATGATTGGTGTAGTATCAGGCATGAACGAAAAAGGACTGACAATTACCATTAACGCTGCCAAATCTTCCATCCCGGGTCAGGCCAAAACACCTGTTTCTCTTCTTGCAAGAGAAATTCTTCAATATGCCGCTACTATCGATGAAGCATACACCATCGCTGCAAAAAGACAACTGTTTGTTTCAGAATCCTTATTAATAGGTTCTGCTATTGATGGTAAGTCGGCTATTATTGAAAAGTCGCCTGAAAAACATGATATTGTTTATAGTTCAGGAAATTATATCGTATGTGCCAATCATTTTCAGGGAGAAATATTTTCAAATGATAAAATCAATATCGAAAATATTAATGGTTCTGACAGTTATTACCGGTTTAAAAGAATGACAGAGTTAATTAATAAAAGCAAAGTTATTGACGAGAAAATTGCAGTTGCTATTCTCAGAAACCGAAACGGATTAAACGATACCATCCTGGGCATGGGTAATCCTTTGGCTATCAATCAGCTAATTGCTCATCATGCCGTTGTTTTTAAGCCGGATGATTTAACAGTATGGGTTTCTACATCTCCATATCAGATTGGCAGGTTTATAGCCTATGACCTGCGAAAAGTTTTTTCATTAACTAAAAATCAGATAACACATAATCAGGAAATATACAGACAGGAACTTGTAATTCAGGCTGATTCATTCATATATTCACCCGATTACCTAAAATATCAGAAATATCTTGAAATGACAGAAAGGCTTAAAAAAATGAGGAAAAACAGGATTCCGCTTCCGCAATCATTTGAAGAAGATTACATTAAAACAAATCCTCATTTCTATATGGCGTACTTTAGCCTTGCTGAATACTACCGGAAAACCGGAAACAATTACAAAGCCGTTGAATTTTACAGAAAAGCCTTAACAAAACCAGTTGCAGGAGAAGATAATAGAAAAGAAATAATTTTACTTTTACAGAAAACTTTAAAAAAAGCAAATAATGTTTACACCCGAGATTGAAACCAGAAGTCCTGAAGAGATTAAAATATTTCAGGAAAAGGAACTTAAAAAATTGTTGCATTATCTGAACACAAATTCACCGTTTTACAAAAGGCACTTTCAAAAGAATAAAATTAATATCAGCAAAATAAATACCCTTGAAGATCTCACCCTGATTCCGCCCACCCGTAAGCAAGATATTCAGGAATATGATACTGACTTTTTTTGTGTTCCAAAAAACAAAATTATTGATTATGTAACCACATCAGGCACATCAGGCAATCCTGTGCAATACGCAATGACTGATAACGACCTTGACAGACTGGCATATAATGAATATCTTGGTTTTTGCTGTGCCGGCTGCACAAGTGATGATGTTTTTCAACTGATGACTACCATTGATCGCCGTTTTATGGCAGGACTTGCTTACTTTCTGGGCTCACGCAGGCTCAAATCAGCCATGATAAGAGTTGGCAACGGTATCCCCGAATTACAATGGGATACCATTCACCGCTTTTCGCCAACTGTACTGATTGCAGTACCCTCCTTTATCCTCACCATCATTGACTATGCCGAAAAAAATGGTATTAATTACCATGAATCGAGTATCAGGAAAGCCATTTGTATTGGAGATGCATTAAGAAATACTGATTTCTCGTTTAACACCCTTGGAAAAAAAATTAATGAACGCTGGCCTGAAATTAAATGCTATTCAACTTATGCATCTACTGAAATGGCAACCTGTTTTACTGAATGCGATTACGGGATTGGCGGGCATCACCACCCCGAACTGATTATTGTTGAATTTCTTGATGAAAATGACAACCCTGTTAAAAAAGGTGAGCCCGGAGAACTCACAATTTCAACATTGCAGGTGGAAGGCATGCCTTTATTACGTTTCAAAACCGGCGATATCTGTAAGGGTCATTATGAACCCTGCCGTTGCGGCCGGAACACCATGAGAGTCGGACCTGTAATAGGCCGTAAAAACCAGATGATAAAATACAAAGGAACTACCCTCTATCCGCCTGCACTGTACGATATTCTCGACAATATTGATGGCATAACAAATTATATTGTTGAAGTATATACCAACAAAATCGGAACCGATGAAATTTTAATCCGTATTGGAGCTGATAACCATTCTGAAAGCTTTGAAAAAGCCATAAAAGACCACTTCAGGGCAAAACTAAGAGTAGCCCCGTCAATTTCTTTCGAATCAGCCGACTATATTAATAAGCTGCAGTATCCGAGCATGAGCCGTAAACCGGTGAAACTTATTGACCGAAGGTAAAATAATTCCATCTGAATTCTATCCGTTCTTATCTGACAATTTTGTAATTTAGCTTATTAACCTAAACTTAAATACTATGAAAGCAAAAAGAATCATATTTATTACCATTGCATTATTCATTAGCTTCAGTGCTTTGTTAACTGCACAGGACAAATCAAAAGCAGCCAAGGAAGAAAAGGTAGTCTGGTATGGTATTGATTTTTCTCTGGCTAAATTTACCCTTGTGACCGAAAATCCATCTGTTATTGTTAATCAATACCTTCCTGCTATTAATAGTCTTATCATCACTGAGCCGGAGAAATATGACATAAAAAAATTCTTTAATAAAAAAGAAGTTGTTAATGCCATTAAATTAACCAATGAAAGAAACAGTAATATTGACCCTTCATCACTGGTTATTGATAGTGAGTATAAAATTGACCCTGAACAGGTAAAAGATATGATCAAAAACCTATCACTTGAAGAAAAGGAAGGAACAGGCATGATTTTTATTGCAGAAAATCTTAATAAAGCCACACAAATTGGCAGCTACTATGTATGTTTCTTTGACATTGCTTCACGCGAAATTATAGATGCCAGAAGAATGGAGGGAAAAGCTGTTGGAATAGGCTTCCGCAATTACTGGGCAGGATCAATATACAATATTATGAAAGTGTGGATGAAATAAACATAAAATCCTTATGATTAATAAAATGAAAACCACTCAATATTTTTTATCCTTTGATTCTCGCAATACTTTTAAAATTAATTAAATAAAATGATGAAAAAATCAGTTTTGCTTTCTGTTATGTTTGTTTTGTTAACCCAGGCCAGCCTGCTGGCTAACAAAACACGGGTAGAAGTAAAAGCTCCTGCCGAAATCAAAAAAGGCACTGAAGTTACAATTGTGATTAATGTTTTTCATCAGGGCAACAGCAAAATGCATTATACCAACTGGGTAGTTTTGAAAATAAACGATCAGGAGGTTAAGCGCTGGCAGTTTGATAAAAATAACCTACCCCCGGGAGAGAATTTTACGCTTGAATTTAAATATGTTGCAGATGAAACTCTTACAATTGAAGCGCAGGGAAACTGTAATCTGCATGGTAATACCGGACCATTTAAAACAAACATTAAAGTCTTATAATTATGTATCATTTAATTTTACCGCTTGGCATCATTAACCTCATACTTGTTTTATTACAAATATTGGGAGGTTTAAAAGTTATTAAAATAAGTTTTAAATGGCATAAATATTTTGGGATCTTACTTGGCATCCTTGCCTTAATTCATGGCACTATTGCTATTATTTATACATAAACAGTATTAATTTACAGATAATTATTATTTTGCTTTCTTAGTTAAAAGAAAAATTATCTTTTCATTTCATTGCAGGGATACTGTTTTTATTTGCTATAAATTTTAATAACAGCCTCCTTTAAACCGGGAGATGTGGCCTTTATAATAATGGTTCCTGGATTTCCGTAAGCAGACCTGACGATTATCAAGGCTTTTCCGTTAAATGCCTTTCGCGTATGTGAAGGGAAGGGCGTCATATCTGTAGGGTCGCCGTTATCAGTTGCTAAAATCTCACCAGCTCCTTCAACACTGAATTCAATAAGATTATCTGCAAGGGGCACAATATTACCATCGTTATCTGCTATGCTAACTTCAATAAATACTAAATCCTGTCCGTCAGCTTTTATTAAATTGCGGTCTGCACGGGCTATAAGTCTTGCGGGTTTATCAGTAGTAACAAGTCTGCTTTCAGCCCATTTTTTACCATTTTTATATGCTATTGCCCTGATTTCGCCGGTTTCATATTTCACATCATCCCAGCGCAGGCGGTATTCATATTGCCCTTTTTTCTTTCGCCCTAATGATTTCCCGTTAAGAAACAGTTCCACTTCATCACCCGAGGTAAATACGTGAACGGGTGTTATTTCTCCGGTTCTTTCAGGCCAGTTCCAGTGTGGCAGAATGTGAACCATAGGAAGGTCGGGTCGCCAATGTGATTGATATAAATAAAACCGGTCTTTTCTGAACCCTGCCAGATCAATAATGCCGCAATAGGAACTTCGCGAAGAATAGTAAGGAGTTGGTTCGCCAAGATAATCCCATCCGGTCCATACAAATTCACCTGCTACAAACGGATGCCGTTCAACTGACCCAAATACTTTATCGACTGAAGAACCAAAATCAACAGCATATAGTTCATAAGAACTCACATGACAGATTTTGGAATCACCTCCTCTGCCGTCTCTTACAGGTGAGCTGATATCGTCAGTCACAGGAAATAAATAAATACCTCTGCTGCTGAATGCCGATGCAGTTTCGCTGCTGAGAATAACTTTATCAGGAAATTTTTCGTGAAAAGCTCCATACTGAGGTGGTGTGCGTATGCGATCAGTACCTTCAAATTCGGGTGCTTGCCGAATTCCTTCGCCTTGGTAATTAAGGCTGATAACATCCAAAACCGCGGGTAAGGGCATATCGGGCTTTGCATAATTCATAGCAGAAGTAGAAGGTCTGCTCGGATCTTCTTCTTTTACAATATCATGCAATTTTTTAGCCAATGCAGCACCCTCCTCTCCGGTATATTGTTCACCAACCTCATTGCCGAAACTCCATATTATTACTGATGGGTGATTCCGGTCACGACGAATAAAGGCCCTTAAGTCCGGCTCATACCAATCGCGAAAAATCAGGTGAAAATCATGAGGTGTTTTTTTGCGTTCCCATGCATCGAATATCTCATCCATTACCAGAAAACCCATCCGGTCAGTTAATTCAAGTAATTCAGGTGCCGGCGGGTTGTGTGCCATCCGAATAGCATTACATCCCATTTCACGCAGTATCTGAAGTTGCCGCTCTGCTGCACGCACATTAAAAGCAGCACCCAGGGCCCCTAAATCATGATGCTGATTCACGCCTTTAACACGTATATGTTCTCCGTTTACGAATATTCCTTTTTCAGGATTGAATTCAACAGAACGAATTCCAAACCGGGTCTTGTATAAGTCAACAAGAACATTTTCTGAATATACACTGGTAACAGCAACATAAAGATTTGGTGTTTGTGAAGGAGGCGGCCCCCATAGTTTGGGTGATTTGATACTCACCGTGCCTTTAGCCACTGCATTTGCACCGGGTTTAATTTGAACATCAACCGGAGGAATCTCTGCTACTGCCTTTGCATTCTCTTTCAAATCTCTATCCAGAAAATATATTCTGGTAACGATCCTGACCCTGATGTCCTGATTCAAATCATTATCAATCCTGACTTCAGCATCAATTGCTGCAGATGCAGCAGAAACATTTCTTGATGTAATAAAAGTACCCCATTGAGCAACATGAACGGGGTTTGTTTTAATAAGCCATACATTTCGGTAAATACCCCCGCCCGGATACCAACGTGATGAATGGTTAGGGTTATCTAAGCGGATTGCTATCTGGTTATCTTCTCCGGGTATGATATACGGAGTTAAATTAAGCTGCCATGAACTATAACCATAAGGCCATCCGCCCACAAGCCGTCCGTTTAGCCATACCATGGCATAAGACATGGCTCCGTCTATCTGTAAAAAAATTGATTTATGCCTGTCTGATTCAGGAATAAAAACTTTTTTACGATACCATGCCACACCATGGCTCGGTAACCTCCCCATTCCACCTCCAACCTCAGCATCCTGTCCTTCGTAAAAAGGACCCTTTATTGCCCAGTCATGGGGGAGATTAATGGTTTCCCATGAACTGTCATCATAGTCAATCTGCACAAACGAAAAATCTCCACCGGGATTTCCTGCCGGACGAATATGTTTTTCCCCCGGATCTTTTATGAAATCATTTCCTGTTGGAAGAATCCATGGCTTAAGACCTTTTACTGTTGTTTCCATTGCAACGGCTTCGGTAGGCCTTGCATCGGCTACTTTATTCTCCTGCCTGTCAATGACTTCAGGTCGTACATCATATATTAATTCATCTGCCTCATTTACAGAACTATATTTGAAAAACTTCCATTGTTCGTTAATCGGAATACACTCCCTTACTTTATTATTAGAATGCATACCTCTCATCTGTGAATGAACAGGCAAACAGCCCAATGCTATGAATATGTACAATAAAGCTACCTGATGCATCAAACCATACAGATAAAATAGCAAGGCTTTCATATTAATACAATTTATTTCAAAAATTATCCTGAAATTACCATATCAAGCTTTATTATCAATAAAACTGCCGATAAATTTCATAAAGATACACATCCGTCCAAAATAAAATTTTGAATAAAAAAGGAGTTGGAGATTATCCGGTAAAGGATAATTTTACAATAAGCACAAAAACCAACTC
>FWPV01003613.1_pt1 | contig 34666 bp, 26 predicted proteins | sample 2228371 | NCBI WGS metagenome assembly FWPV01 (sample SAMEA103939776, study PRJEB20133) | metagenome | reverse complement strand
GCAATATAGAGATAATAGCCTTGTCCGTTATACCAGGTGCTGAATATGCCGTCGCCTTGGGCTGGTGCAGCGGCAAAATTCACCCAAAAATCAATGGTGAACTCTTCGGCGCCAAAATCCCAGTCTGCGCTGGCCGGCGTCAAAAGATAATCACCGGTGCCGTCCAAATAAATGGCCGTGTTGCCGCCAAACCGGGCCGCACCGCTGTGCTGGGTATCCCCATATCGGGTGATGGCATGGCCCGACCCAGAAGCATCCGTAAACACCTGGCTGCCGTTGGTGGTATTGGAAAAGAGATAAAATACATTTTCGCTTTGGGTCACATTAAACGTCTTTCCCGCAATGGTCAAACTACCAGTTCGTTCTACGCCGGTGTTGTTGGCCGCCACTGTATAGGCAACCGTGCCGTTGCCTGATCCGGAATCGCCATCGGTGATGATGATCCATGCATCATTGCTTGCGGCTGTCCAGGAGCAAGAGGCTTCCGTGGCCACGGAAACCGTGTTGCCGACAGCGCCGGCCGCCGGTATATGTGCAGATGTGGGTTGAATGACATATCCGCATGCATCCGGCGTTTTCAGCCAGCTTCGCAGTCCGCCGGTGCGCAGCGTATAATCCGTTGATGAAGCATTGGTGATCCGAAGCGCCATATACTGGCCGGCCGGCACGGAAAGAATGCCGTCTGCGCCGGTATTTATGGCATAAACCTTGTCCACGCCGTTGCCGGTAATCATAGCGTTTGGATTGCCGGCGGCAAATCCGGCCGGGGTTCCGTCTGTGGAATGACCTACTTCGATTTGAAGCTGATCGCCGTTTGCGATGATTTGCTCAAAATTCATCTGGCCGGTCCATGGGGCATCATGATATAAGGTTATTTCGGCCGTTGACGTTTCGGCGATCCAGACATAGGAAGCCCCGGCGTTGATTAAGACTGTGCTGACAGGCTGGACGCCGTCTCCAAAGCGCATCCGGTTGCTGTCTTGCAGCACCCACCCATCTGAACTTAATTGGGCGATCCCAAATGTTGTCAAATGGTCCACCACCGCCCATACGATGTTGGATTCCGTGTTTATGCCATAGTCCCCCAGTTGTGGGTTAGCGGGGAAGGTTTCGCCCCAGAATTGTTTTCCACCGGTGGTGTTGCCGTCAACTGCCAGCCGCCAGGAGGCCGAGGCTTCATCGTAATAATAGACGCCCAGATCCGTCTCACTGACGTCTGCAACTTCCGCATCCGTGTAAATCAAACCAATAACGGCCGTAAACTCGCCGTCCATGAGGCTGCAATCCACTTGGGCGTATCGGTCCAGAAGCCGGCCGGTAAAAATACCCTGATCCGGATGCTCGGGGGCGCCGATGGACTCGGTCATGCTGAGCACGCCATTGTGGGCGGCATTGGAATCCACGGAGAGCATGCTGCTGGGAAGAAAGAAGGCGTCCTGCAAACCGGCCCGGCAGATCCCGCCGGTGCAACTTGGGCTTTCCTGATAAAAGCGGGATAAGTCTGCTGTGACTTCCACATCATTAAACGCCGCCCGGGCGGCTGCTCCGGCCGGAGCGCCTACGCCCGCGCCGCTGTCGCCGCTGGTGTAATCCGCGTCTGTTGCTGTGATCTGCCAGGCGCAGGGTTCAGCTTCACCATAGGTCCAGGCTTTGCCGAAAAGTTTTTTACCCACAGCCGCAAATTTCAGCATGCAGTCCTCGGAATTTACCGTGGAAAGGGGTTTGGACGCCAGTTCAGCGTCAATGCCAGCAGTTCGCTTGCTGATGAACAGTCTTCCGTCTTGGGTGATGCCGCAAATGTATCCGCTGTCATCATGCTGGCCGCGCAGCATCAAATGAGCCGCATATATGTCTCCCGGCAGAACCGCCTGCACATGGGCGGAAATGATGGCGTTGTCCAAGTCCGTCTTGTCCACATAGCCGGTCAGATGGGCCTTCGGGCCGTTGGACAAAATGAAAAATGTCATGCCCATATCATTGACCGATGTCCCATTGTTTGATGTGTCGCCGGGATCAATGCCGTTGGACCAAAACGCCCATGTCTGGTCCGTTCCGCCATTGGTGAAATGATCCGCCCATTCGCCGGTTTCAGGCGTGGTAAAGCTGATTTCCCCGCCATACCGGGTGCCCGACATATTGGTGGCATAGGCCCGGGCATAATAGACCGTGTTGGGCGTAAGGCCGGCAAGGTCGCTGGTAAAAGGCCCCACACCGCCGCTTTCAATGGTGCAGGAATCATCGGTGGTGGGGTTGCCGGTGGTATTCCAGCAAATGCCCCGGGCAGTCACCTCATGACCGCCGTCGGCGATCACATTTCCGTCGATCCTGGCCGAATAAGGCGTGAGATCCGATACAGCGCCGGTGGTGACAGTGGGCAGATGGGTTTTCTCGGCAAGGGTATAATATGCGTTGTCCATAAACGCCTGACGGGTGACGGTGAAGCTGTTGTCGGCATAAACGCCGGTATATTCCGTGGCATTGCTGAAATCGCCGTCCGCATCCACCAGGAGCCGGAGATTGGCCGTGTTTGTAATTCCGGAAACGCCGGCGCAGTCAAAGGAAAGATCTCCGGAAAGCTTTCCGGAGACTTCAAAACGCCAGACCCGGTCCAACCGGCTGATGAAGGTTAATGGTTTTGATGCATCCGGATTCATGCCCAACGCGCCGTTATCATGCCCGAAAGCGGCAAAATCATATCCCGTGATGTCCGGATCAAAGACCGTCAAAATGGATGCGGCATGGGTGGGATTGTTTTTGGCGATCCATGCTGCGCGAAGATCTGACCTCCCGGCGATGTTGTGGGCAAAGGGAATGCCCGATGCCACGTATGCCCCGATGGGGTCCATGTTTATCAATGCGCCGTAGCGGTGATTGGGTGTCTGATCTTCCAGAACCGACCCGCCGGCGGCATTCATAGGATAATAGGCCAACAAACCGGGCTCGTTGCCGCTTAACGCCTGATGCATGGTGTTAAGAATCTCATCTTGGCTTCGGGCGATGTTCCAGATGCGGACCTCATCCATTTTGCCGTCAAACCATCGTCCAGGCGCGCCGCTGTTTTCTCCCAGACAAACCGGTATGTCATTTTGATTCATGGATGTAAACGGCTGGGTTCCCTTAAGCGCGCCGTCGATATAAATAAATTTGGTCACACCGTCATACACCGCGGCCACATGGTGCCATTTCCCGTCGTTCATACGGGTGTCAGATGATAAATTGTAATTGCTTCCGCCGGATGTGGTGGTGAACGCCAATGTATTATTGGACCCATATCGATGAATGCGCCACGCATTGTCTCCCTTGGCGACAAATGTCTGCCAATCCCGGGTGAAGCAATCCACTTTGAGCCAGAATTCCACCGTCATGGCGCCGGTAAAATCAAAGGCCGCTTCATCGGGCAACGCTGCGTAATCGTCTATTCCGTCAAAATCCAGGGCTGCGCCTGCAGAAAGATGAAGCGGATGGGGATCTTCGCCATCCGTAAATCCGTCTTTATCCGTATCCGGATCATCCGGCAGCGTGCCGATCTCGGCTTCCTGCCAGTCATACAGCCCGTCTGCATCCGTATCCTGGGTGATATCGATGTTGATCAGGACCGACGCCGGACTGCTGGTATTGATCCCGTCCCGGGCCGCATACAGGAATCTATCCTGACGGACCGGGGATCCATTGTGCTGGTATACAAAGGCGCCGTTGCTGTTGAGCGTCAATGTTCCATATTTGGGAAGCTCCAGGATCAGGGCGGTCAAGGCCGAACCTTCCGGATCCATGTCGTTTGACAGGACCGAATGCGCGCCCGAATCCAAAACATCAACCGTTCCGCCCATCGCCAGGGAACAGGTGTCCGCGTACGCTTTGGGAGGTTTGTTGATCACGTCGGTGGTGACGGTGATGTTGGCTGTTGCGGTCTTGCCCAGATGGGACGCTGTATAGGAAAAAGTTTCAGTGCCAAGGTATCCCCAGTTCGGGGTATAGGCGATCCGATTGCCGTCGATGACCGCCTGGCCGTGGGCCGGTGTGGTCACTGCCGTGATGACCGGATAGCCCGCACCATAGTAAATGTCATTGGCCAGCGCATCCACGGTCACGGCGGTGGCAGGCCCGGTGAGCGCGGTGTCGTCATGAAGCACCATGGGCAGATTGGCCAGGGGGTCGATACCGGCGCCTAAAATAATATTATCCGGAATGCCGTCTCCGTCTGAATCATTGGACAAAAGGCTCATGCCGGCGATAAATTCATAATGGTCCAGATAAAGATCATTGTCCGAATTGCCGTTTAACGGGTTGCTGCCCAGCATTGCTTCCTGTTTGTCAGTGAGGCAGTCGTGATCCGTGTCTCTGTCCCTGGGATCAGTGCCGGCCAGATATTCTTCGTTGTCGGTCAAACCGTCCAGGTCCGTGTCCTTCATGATCGGATTGCAGGTGGCCAGAAAGGAATGATTCCCCCAGTTGTCTGTATAGGACACGGGCCAGCCGATGTATTCGTTTAAATCAATAACCCCGTCGCCGTCTTGATCCTCGCCTGCGGCAAACCACCCGTCGCCGCCGGTTGAATTCACCACGCCGATGATGGGCATGTTTGCTTCAGCCGGCCTGCCTTCAAAATCCCGCCAGTAATTGTAATGGCGGATGAAATACACCCCGCTTCCAGGCGGATGACCTGTGACGCTGTCCTTAACAAAACCAAATAAGGATCCCCATTCCCAATCCGAAAGAAAAGACGGCGCATCGCCGGTGACATTGGATTGAACGCCCAGTCTTGCAATTTCGTACTCACCGCTGACATAAGGAATATAGGGATTGTTTTCAGCATAGAACCATACATCAAAGTTCACAGGCGCCCCCGGCGCAGCCCGCATGCTTGACATGGGTCTTGCCGGCAGCCTGCGGTCTCCCATATCCCGGGAAAAATCCATGACCGGCGGGGTTATGCATCGGGACCAGTCCGTTTCATTTTGATCCAAAATTCCATCGCCGTCCGTGTCGGCGCTCCAGGGATTGGTCCTGCGCCGGCCCTCCAATCTGTCGTTTAATCCATCGTCGTCTGCGTCCTGATTGGAAAGACCGGGATACACATGCATGGGAACCGTGTCGGCGCCAAGGGGTACGGCAATATCCCATCCCCAGTATTCGTACCCGTCAACCAGGCCATCGCCATCAGTATCCTGAATTTGATCATAACCCGCTGGATCAAAATTATTATTGGGATCAGAACCCAGGACGAGCTCCAGCCCGTCGGGCAGGCCGTCGAAATCCGAATCCCGGTTGTTGGGATTGGTGCGGGACGTTTCCACTTCATAGGCATCTGAAAGTCCGTCCATATCCGTATCCCACAATATCGTGCTGCAGCCGTTCACAATATTCCCCTGGGCATCCACTTCATTGTCCGGCGCGCCGTCCCCATTGGTGTCAATGTCTTTGAGCCCGTCCCAGTCCTGATCCAATGGTTTGATGACGGGCCATCCCAAAAACTGATCCAGGTTTTTGGGCAGCACGTCAAAATAGAGGATGGAGGGCTCCGAGTGCACGGTGCCCGAAGCGCTTTTTACATCGCAACCCGAAGAACATTCCTGGTAATAGGCTTTATAATCCGTCTCCAGATACACGGCAAAGGGGAAAGCCGGATCAGGATTTTCATTGGGCGGTATAATCCAGACCTTCGCATCCCAGTATCTTTCAAACCAATAATTATCATAATCCCAATATTGTTGGGTGATGGTTTCCTCGGCGCCGCCCATGGATGCAATGCCCGGGGCCAGCAGATAATAGGGTTTGATATAGCTGTCCTGCCAGTAATCGGTATATCCCGGCCCGGTCCGGCAGACATATTCCCGGAAACTGGTGACAATCTCGATTTTATCTCCCACATCCAAGCCGTTTTCATCATAATCGGTGAAATTGACGCTGCTGTCTATATATTCCAGATCCACCTTGCTTAATTGGTCCACATCCACGAAGAAATCCACAATGGCTTTCATGGCCCTTTCTGACCACCCGGACCCGGTGATCCATCCCATGATGCAATCTGAAAGCACAATCAGACCGGAAATGATGCCGCCCGCAATGGGGATGCAGGATATGGCCCACAGACCAATGGCATAGGCGATCATCAACGAGGCGTATATGGCGCCTGAAAAAACTCCCAGGCGCGACCAGCTATGGGCTGAGGCGATCTGGAAAAAGCTCACAAAGGCCACCACGCCCAGGAAAACCCAGCCCAGGGCGTTGACGCCTTTGACAAACCGATTGACGGTGCCGATGTTGCCCGCCTTAGACTGGGAAATCGAGTTGTAAACAAGCTTGAAGCTTTTGAGCCCAGATCCGGTGGCGGCGCCGGCCCGGATTGATTTGGCGGCCTTGTAAACCGAGTAACCCTTTACCGCCGTCTCGCAGATGGATGCCAGACGTCTGAAGCCCTGAGCATAAATTTCAGCCATTATTTTGGCTGTTTCGGGGGGTTCCAGATTCCATTCCTCACCTGTGCGATTCATGGCGGTTTCACCGGCGTTCCACGCCAAAACCAGATCCAGGAGATTGCTGATGTCTTCATCCGTCATGCTCTGGGTCAGTGCGAATAATCCAGCCTGCTGGGCCACTGATTCAGGCGGCAGTTCATCCCGGGTGTCGGTGTCATACCAGGGGGTAAGAATGTTTTTAGCTGTGGCCACGGGCGCCGTATTCATATCCACGGTGAACGTATTGCCCGGATACCGATTCTGGGTCTGAACCTGGCCCATTTCTATGCTGGCGGCTGTATCTTCCATGGCGCAGATCATGGGCAGGGACTTGCCCGGAGAAAGCGCGTCCATAGCCTGAATCTTCATGGTTCCGGTGATGGCGGCCATGGCTTCGTCCTGATGGGCAAAGGATTCAATGTCCGAGGCAATGGAAATGCCCAGTTGGGCAAGCCTTGCCGGAACATCGGAAAGGTCGGTCTGACCCCGCAAGAATTCATAGGCCATCTGGGTGTTGGCCAGGATGACCGGTTCGGGTGAATCTGCGTAAAACAGGCCTGCCTTGGAACCGTGGTTTTCCTCAACCGTAAACCCTGTGAGGATGGCGTCTTCGCGGTATTTGATGAGATTGATGGGAGCGTTTCCCATGGAATCGGCAAAACTGGTCTGGGAACGGAGCATGAATTTTTCAGGTTGGTCGCTCCGATCCATGAACGCCCCTAACACAAGGTCTGTTTTGTCATCGTTATTGTAATTGACAGCGGCCATGCCGCCGCCCAGGGTTTCGTCGCTGAAATAAGGGCCTTTGACCAACTGGCTCCAGGTTTCCGGGTCGCCGGCTGCGTCTAAATTCCAGCCCACCCGGAAATACATGCGGTTGGCCCCGTCTTCTCTCGCCAGAGCCATGAGAATCAGGTCCAAGGTTCCGTTATGGTCCAGATCCGCAAGCTCCGCGCCGCCGCCGGCCGGGTTGTCCGTTACGCCCTGGGCGGTTCTCATTCCACTCCAGGAGAAAACAACGCCGGTGCCGGGGTCCGGGTCCCAGCCCACGCAATACTCAAAGTTTTTAGTGTCTGCGTTAATGGCGGCAAAAAGCATGTCTTCACCGGCCATGCCGTTGATGTCGCCCACGGCGGCCCCGGCGCCGGCGTGGGCGTTTCCCATCACCGGCGAAATCATGGGCCCGCTCCAATGGGTCGGGTCTCCGCCGGTGTTTAAGTTCCAGGCGATCTGATAGGAAAAGAAATCAGCGCCCGAAGGATTTTCCACATGCATCAGGATCATTTCCGGCCGGCCGTTGCCGTCCAGATCGGTCAGTGACGCCCCGGCTCCCCTGGCGTCTTCTATGGCGATAGGGATGGACCTTTTAGCGCTCCAGGATGCGGCGCGGCCGTTTTCGTCCATATCCCATCCAATGACATAGGACAGCCGGTCTTGGTGGGTATTCGGATCCTCATCCACCGCCAGGGTCACCAGATCCGGGATGCCGTTTGCATTGATGTCCGTAGCTGCCAGGTCCCCGCCCATAGCTTCATCCTGGCGGTTGCTGATTTCAGGCGAATAATAAGGAGCGCCCGGCGCCACGATGCCCTGGTCGCTTTTGCCGGAAACCACCCAGACCAGATGGGCGTCTAAGGTGATTTCCCGGGCCAGATTGGTTCCAGGATAATAAATCCGGCCGTTGAAGGCCGAAGGGGATCCGAAATGGTCCGTGGTGTAGAGGGGAACATAGGCCTTGTCATTGATCACATAAATGCCGTATTTGTCTAAGTCCTGCTTTTGGGGAAGTTCGCTGGCCGACACTTCCAATGCCGGGGTGATGCACACGTCCTCTTTGGAATTGTCCGTGTCCTGCATGGTTCCCTTGTCGTCCCCGTCCTGCCAGTCAAAATACTGAAAGGGCAGACGCAGGTGGGTGGGGTCCCTGGGTCTCATCTGGATATTGATGTACATGGGCTTGCCGGTGGTAGTCACATTAAATCGAAAATCCGGTTTGGCAATCGTGCATGCAAACGGCGAAAGATCTAAGGGATCGTATACGCCGTCATTGTCGTTGTCCCCGTCCCAGGCATTGGGAATGCCGTCCCCGTCAAAATCCCGGATGCCGGTTTCTTTTTCCTCAAGGTAATCGGACAGTCCGTCACGGTTGGAATCCGGAGATAAGGGATCAAGTCCTGCGGCGACCTCATATCTGTCGTCGAGACGGTCAAAATCCGAATCGACAAGCACCGGGTCAGTCCCCAGAATTTTTTCAACCTTATCGGGCAGGCCGTCGCCATCTGTATCTGTATTGTCCGGGCAGGCGGCCAAGAGACGGTCCAGGCTTGCATCATAACGTGGCTGGGACATGAAATATAAGGAATCCTTCTGAGGAGTCCATTGCAGACCCGGCAGATCAGCCCGGGCAAGGGGAGGCAGAACGCTCATGGATGGAATCAAAACAGAGAGAAAAAAAGCGACGGTTTTGAAAAAAAATTGGCGGCGAAGGCGGCTGGAGCTCATATGAGTCCTCCAAATTTAAAGATTTAAAGCTGATAAAATTTGAAGATTTTCCGTCTTTTGATTAAAATCTATTCGATTGTGATAGTTATTCCTAACATAACAATATAAAAAAAAAAGAACTTTGGGACGAATCAGCCAAATTCCGGGACAAATCAGCCAAAGAAAAAAAATGTGAAAAGATGGAAAATACATTTAGTAATCTTTGCGTATGTGCAAAAGCTCGTCTGTAAGAGCCGTGCCTGTTAAGAAGCGGAGAAGAATGATTGTCGTATAATTGCAAGCAAGATTCCCAATCCGCTTGCTGGCACGCGCGGCTTTGAAGGTAAATTCCTTCGAAATGTTACGGTCTGATATTTCTTAAATGCTCAAATCGGTGCAATCGAATGATTGAATGAGGGTTCCAGCGGCAGGCTTATCATTACACGGACCCATCCGTCTGCTGAGGATATGTCCATTCCAAATTGCGGGCCATAAAAAATATCCAGACGCTCCCGAAGATTGACAAGGCCAATGCCGGCCCGTCGCGGAGCAGAATTGTTTTCCGCCATCCAGGCACCGGTGTTGTTGACAAAAATCATCAGCCGGTTGTCCGTGACCTTTGCGTTGATTAGAATCCGCAACGGCATGGGGCTGGTTCTCATACCGTATTTTACTGCGTTTTCGACCAACGGCTGGAGGATCATATCCGGCAGATTGACTTTAAGCGCTTCCGGGCTGATGTCAAATGTCACGCCTAAGTAATCCTTGAACCGGATCTGTTCAATGGCCAAATAGGACTGGATGGACCAAACCTCTTCTTCCAGAGGCGCGATCATGGGGGTGTCTGGTCTGAGGGTGTGGCGAAGATAGACGGATAATTCCTTAATAACATCCGTAATGCGCTCCGGGCTTTTTCTGGAAAGCGCATCCATGGAATTGAGCACATTAAACAAAAAATGAGGATTCACCTGAAATCGAAGCGCTTTAAATCGCGCTTCCAGGGCAAGCTGCTGAGCTTTTTCCGCTTTTTTCCGCTCTGCTTCTGCTGAGCGTTCATCCGTCACGTCATGCATAATGCCCTGAAGCATCTTAATTTGACCATTTTGATCTACCTGAGCCCGCGCCCAAACAAGACATTTTCGAAGACAGCCATCCAGTCTCAAGATGTCAATCTCATGGCCTGAAATTTCATGGTGTTTTCTTAACAGATCCATCATCACATTCCGTTGTTGTGGATCTTTATAAAAATCATAGGCGTTATAATTTCGAAGCGTATCCGGTGAATCCACGCCGAGAATTTTACAAAAAGCAGGATTGGCCGCCAGAATTTTACCATCTGGACGGGTTTGAAAAATCCCTTCCACCGCAGCATTGAAAATAGAGCGATACTTCATCTCGCTGTCTTTAAGCGCATTGTGTTGTCGCTCCAACCGATTGGCCATTTCATTAAGACCGTGGGCCAATTCGCCCACATCATCTTTTGTGCTTACCGCAATGCGCTCCTGCAAGCGGCCGTTTTGAAGGGCATGGGCAAACTCCAGACATTTGCGCAAATTGGAAAGCATCGGCCGAATGGCCATACCTGCAGGAATGCCGATAACCAGAAGCAACATCAGGGCTACAGTAAGTGCCGCATACTTGATGTTCTGTATGGGGGATAGGACCTCGCTTAAGGGAAGTTCCACAATCACCAGCGCTTGCGGGTTGCTAAGCCATTGAAAAGCGGCATAGCGGCGCTTGCCTTTGCTGACATACTCCACAATGCCGTTTTGTTTATTTTTCATATCCGGAATAGCGGGGATGTCCGGCGCAACATAGGGCGTTTTCACCGCAACCGTCGGGTCCAAGGGTTTTATGATTTCGCCTTTACCCACATCCGGCGCGAAAATAAAGATCTCCCCTTCCTGGCTTTGAGCCAGGGGCTTTAAAAAATGTTCATTAAATTTCGCCACCAGAACAATGGGACGAAGCACGCCGATAACGCGGCCTTCATAAAAAACAGGCACAGTCAATGAAACAATGGGCTGGCCGCTGGAAAGTGCCATAAAAGGCCCTTTGATACTGGATTTTCCGCTTAGCGCAGCAATGAAATCTTGCCGCTTTGCCACCACGGATGGCGTGATCTGAACGTTGATCCGTTCAGGTATGGAAGAGGCGATCATGACCGCCTGAGTGTCATAAAGATTAAACGTCTGAAGAATGGGATCACTTGCAACGACTTGCGCAAAAATGGAATTGACTTCATGGATGACGGACTCATTGTGGGGTTCCAAAACGGCTTTCTGGACCACAGGTATTTGCGCCCAGACCTGGATGTTTTCTAAGAGCCTCTCAAAACGTTCTTCTATCTCGGCGCTCACAAGCGCGGCGGTATCCTGCAATCGAATGGACGCGCTTTTTTCAAGATGAATTCGAGCCATCCAGTATATGGTGGATGTGGCAACAGCGATGGTCGCTGCTATGACCCCGCCCAGCAGGATGGTGAATTTTGAACGCAAATTCATTCATATTGTCCGATTTTCGATATTTCAATCTGTTTGTTTAGGTTTACACAATTTTTGCGTCAAGTTTTGGATAATGGCTGATAATTTTCCTGAATCGTTCGGTCGCAGCCCGTCCCAGCCGAATTTTGGCATTGACATTTTTAAATTCCAATTCCATCTTTCGCCCCTGGTAATGCCATTTGTATATTTTTTCAATATTAATCATCAGAGAGCGATCCACTTGTAAAAAAGGCGGTGAGGGCAGCTTTGCGCACCAGTCCTTTATGCATCTGCGAAAAATATAGGTTTGATTTTGATCATCTTTGACCTCTGTATAATTTCGAAACGACTGGATGGCGCAAATAGTCATCAACGGAATAAAAAAACAGGTCCCTTTTTCACTGATTAAAACGTCATCCATTCGAAAAGCAATGGGTGATGTATGCAAAGGCAAAGCAGTTTGGCCTTTTCCTAAGTGTGCGGCGGTCAATTTTCGGACAGCGCTTGCCAGCAGCTTTCGGTCGATGGGTTTTAAGAGATAATCTATGGCATTGACCTGAAAAGCGCGAAGGGCGAATTTATCATAGGCGGTGACAAAGATCACCTGGAGGCAATGGGTAAGGTCTGAAAGCACATCAAAGCCGGTGCCGCCGGGCATTTGGATATCTAAAAACACAGCGTCCGGCGCTAAATCTTCCAGAATCTTTCTCGCTTCGGAAACCGTTCCGGCTTCCCCCACAACCTCTATTTCGGGATAAGGCGCCAGCAGGTCTCTTAAATTTTCTCTGGCCAGCGGTTCATCATCTGCAAGGATCACACGGATTTTTTTCATAGTTCAATGGATTGTGATACTTACAATATGCATCACATGATATGAAAAACAATTATCAGTTGAAAACCATCTTGGAGTCTTAATTTTTTCGACTTGAGGTAATTAACCAGAAAAAGACAGAGATGGCAGATGATAAAATTATAAGAAAAATACCAGAAAAATATTTAAAGGTAAAGAAATTAAAAATACTAGTTGGCGATCCTTCCGGCCGCGGCCGGGACCAAACTTAAAAGTAACATTAAATGTGTGATTTCAGCTTGTTGGGTTGAATTCCAATTTTTTGTTACTTAAAAGATTTGATCATCACACTTGATGATGCGACGAAAGCGCATGGCTCGATGATTTTTGCTGAAGAAGAAACGGTGAGTAGTTTTCAAAAAGTTCGGGAGGTTATAGAGAAACATGGTCTATTTGGGGCGTTGTGTACGGATCGAGGAAGCCATTACTGGTATATGCTGGAGACCGGCGGAAAGGTGGACAATGTCCGATTAACGCAATTTGGAAGATATTCTTTGCGAGCAATATTAAAGGACGGTGGAAAATGACAATTGCGTGAGTTTTGAAGGACTGTTACACTAATGCCTTCCGGGGGTCGAAATTCAATATGCGATATGTCATATGTCTTTGCCGAGGGGGTTGCCCAAAACATGGCGTAAGGCGGATTCAAGGTCCGGATATGAAAAATCATATCCGGAATTTATCAATTGCATGGGCAAGGCCCGCGTGCTGGACAAAATGGTTTCTCGTCCCATTTGCCCGAAAAACAGTTCGATAAATCGGCGGGGTATGGCAAAAATGGCGGGACGTGACAGCGTCTTGGCCAGAAATTTGGTAAAATTTTTATTGGTGACGGGATTGGGGGATACGAGATTCACCGGGCCGTGGATGGATTCATTGAACAATAAGTGATGGATGGCATAGATGACGTCATCAATGCTGATCCAGCTCATGTATTGATCCCCGGAACCGATTTTTCCGCCCAATCCCAATCGAAAAGGCATCAGCAGCCTGGCCAGTGCGCCGGCGGTTGGAGAAATCACAATTCCGATTCTCATCAGAACCAGACGGATATTCTTATGCATCAGGGGCATCGCCGCTGTTTCCCATTGGGTGCATACTTCGGATACAAAATCAGCGCCGGGAGGGTCTTTTTCTGTTAAGATAAGATCTCCGCGATGGCCGTAATATCCAATGGCCGATGCATTTAAAAAGATTTTTGGAAGCGTCTTGAGATTCATCACCGCGCGAACCAGCGTGGATGTGCCCTGAATCCTGCTGGCGACGATCTTTTTTTTCTTGCTTTGATTCCATCGGCCTTGGCCGATATTTTCACCCGCCAAATGGATCACGGCATGAAAAACCTGCCGGCGGTCCAATTGAACAATGCCGGCCTCAGGATTCCAATAAATTTCATCTGGTGCGGCCGGCGGCCGGCGGACCAGACGGAATACGCGGTGCCCGCCAGTGGTTAAAAAAGGGGTTAAGGCTGAACCGATCATCCCGCTGGCGCCCGATATCAGAATATTCATGGGCGCTTTGCCCGCTGCGGATTCATGACGGGCCATGTCCATGCGGGTAGTGTGATGCCGATAGGTGAAAATTCTTTCTAATTTTCGGTGAATCCATTTCTCGGTGATTGGCGACCCCACAGGGTGAAAGGGCAGGGAATATTCGATGGCGTCTTCAAGTATGCATGCGTTGGACCCGTCGGGAGAAAATGTGTGGGTATGAATCCATTTGGAAAAAGGGCCTTGGATTTGTTGATCCTGAAACAAACGGTTTTGAATGTAATCCGTATGGCGGGCGATCCATTTAAATGAAAAAGGGCCGAATTTCATCCGCATGACCACTTCGGCGTTGGTTTGAATCCCGCCTTTTTGGCTCAGCACTTTTATGGGATCCCACGGAGGGCTGAGCCGCTGAATGGCACCGGGGCGCGCATGCCACTGAAAGACCGCTTCCACCGGCGCATCAATCCGGGTTTTTTTGCTAAACATTCCCATGACCCATATTCCTATTTTGACCTTCGCAACACAGCGCAGATGGAGGGACGCGTTTTAAGCACATATGGCACCGCTCTTCCGAGCATAATTGGCAGGAAAAACAATCCCTGCACGGATGTTTTTGGGATGCAGACGGCGGCGGTTTCGGCACATATATTTTTCCGGTCAATCCGGGGATGGTGTCAAAGGGCATGTCACGTCACTCCGAAGATATGTAAAATTTCGAATATCAATGTTAGAATTTTATACTGCAGAAATAAAATCTTTATTTTGACATTCGATAACCTGAAGTTAACGATAAAGGGTTTGCCTCTGCCTTGATGTCTTTTATGATAAACGTTCTTCACCGCAAAAGATCATCAAATCTTTATTTTTTGCGCAGGCGACGGTCATATTGACCGATTGCGCCAAATCCACGGCCAGGGCCGTGGGACGGGAAATTCCCACAAGAATCTGAATGCCTGCCCGAGCGGCTTTTTGAACCAGTTCATAACTTAATCGGGAGGACATCAGGCCGAATACTGCATTGTGTAAGCCACCGTCCAAGAATACCTTTCCAATGGCTTTGTCCAATGCATTATGGCGGCCCACATCCTCGGCAAATGCCAGGGGGTGAAGCTTAGAATCAAAAATCATGGCGGCATGGGCGCTGTTTGTCTTTTGGTATAAGACTTGATGCGCCGACAACGCGTCGGCGCATTCAAGGATGTTTTGAACCGGTATTTTCACGGTGGCGCTCATGGGTGTTAAGATTTGTTGAAGATCCTTCACCACTTCCTTGCCGCAAATGCCGCAGCTGGTTTGACTGACGAATCCTTTGCGTTCCAAAATATCGGATACTTTTCGGGTTCTTTCCGACGTCAAAATGATGGTGGCCACATTGGTGCCTTCTTCCGTGCAAAACCCTAAAGAACATATATCTTCAGGCTGATCCACAAGGCCTTCCACAAGGCAAAAGCCCGCAGCGTGTTCACGCTCAAGGCCCGGCGTTCTCATGACCACTGAATACGGCTTGCCGTTGACCCTGATGGATAAGGGTTCTTCAATGATCAGTTGGTGTTCCTGCCGGAGCCGGACAGTATTCTGATACAAGATCATAAAATGGGGACGGGAATCAACCATGTGGTCCTCGTGAAGTGTTGTGGTTCATAATGAACATGTAAATTCATGACATTCTTGTTGAGTGAGTACTTCCATGGCAAACAAAATCCGTTTTTCATGCGCCTGTTGGCGTTCTGAAATGGTCTGGAGTGTGGCATGGGCGTTTTCTGCCAAAAGCTTATGTTTGTTCGGAATGGCAAAAAACCCCTCGCCGATTGTTTTTCCGGAAACAGCGTCCATGACAATGGCATCCAATCCATTGCTGATGACGGCAACAGGAATCACATGGTCGTAAACAATCCGGGCCGCGGCCAAAGTGGGACGCTGCCGGGTTACCAGAGAGCCCGGCGCATACATGATCATCATTTTGGCCTGGTTATTTATTGAGATGATAAAGTCCACATAAACAAGGCCGGTTTTGCCGTCAACGGTCAGCGTTAAGGGATGCCTTGATCTAATATCGCTTTTATCAAATCCTTTTTCCTCTACCAGCAGTTTTGCGATAGCCTGCCTAAACCGTTCATCATGGGTATCGGCAATTACCTGACCGGTTAAATAATCCGAAATTTTACCCAATATAAGATGACCTGTTCCCATACTGATATTATCAATTATTATGATAAAAAATGCAGCAGAAATTTTTTTCTGCTGCATTTTAAGATAAAAATTTGCAAGAGCAAAGTATTATGCGGCCTCAATCTGTCGACGATCCGCCATATCCACCAGGATCCGTTCCCGTGCTTTGTCAATGCCCAGGGCTTTTCGTTTTTTGTCAATATGGGCGATCATCATATCGGCCATTTCATAGGGATCCACCGCATGTCCCCATTTGCCCAGACCTTGTTTTTCCAATCCCTCAAACAAAAGTTTATGGAAGTTGGTGCCGGAAACAATCGGGAAAGTCACGCCGAACACGGTGAATACGCCGGATGCGACAAAATACTGGCCGATGGCAATGGCTTTTTCACTCATCCATTCGGGCGCAGCGCCGGCCGCAGGCAGTTCTGCAATGCTGTTTCCCAGACCTCCCACCCGGACCATCTCAGATGCGGCAATCAGGATCCGGCTGTTGTCCACGCAGGATCCCAAGCCCAAGACCGGCGGCATGCCCACGGTTTCACAGACCTCCTGCAATCCCGGACCTGCCAGATAGGCTGCTTCCGGCGTATATAACCCGGCTTTTGCCAAGGCTACCTGGGAGCATCCGGTTTGCAAAACCAGGACGTCATTTTTAATCAGCCGCTTGACCAGTTCCACATGCACATAATCCTGTTTGACTCTGGGGTTTGTGCATCCCACCACACCGGCCACGCCTCGGATTCTGCCGTTGATAATGTTGTCATTTAACGGCGTGTAGCTTCCGCGGAAACTTCCGCCCAGCATATAGTTGATATACTCATAGGAAAATCCATGGATGCTGGGATTGGTGATTTTGGGGATCTCCACAGGATATTTTCTGTTTTTAAACCGTGTAATGGCCCGGATCACGATCTCATCCGTGCAGGCGCGGGGGTCATGCTCGATAAATTCAATGTGGGTGGCGCCCTCAATGTGACACCGGGGGTTTGTGGTGAACAACGGTGTGCCGTAACATTCCGCCACCTTGACCAATCCCTGTTTGATGCATTGGATGTCCACGGCCATGGCATCCACAGCGGCGGTGACAAGAATGGCTTCGGTGGACGTGAAATTTCCCGCATGAGGAATGCCGTGTCTGGACATCACTTCCGCGCCGGAACAGCACATGCCTACCAGATTAATGCCGTCGGCGCCGGCTTTTTTGGCCGCTTCGATAAGGGTGGGGGTATTCACCGATGCGACCATGGATTCAAACAAATTCGGCTCATGACCGTGGATAATGATGTTGACCTGGTTTTCCTTAAGCACGCCCATGTTCACTTCTGTTAAAATGGGCATGGGAGTTCCATAGAGTATGTCGGAAATTTCAGTGGACACCATGGATCCGCCCCATCCATCCGCCAGCGCTGTGCGGCTGCATTGTTTGACAATGTTTTCATAATGCTGATCCACGCCCATGTGGGTTCGATGCATCATTTCCATGATTTCCCGCATGGCGCCCCTGGGCACAATCCCATGTTTCCGCCATGTTTCAAGGGTTTTTGCAGGCACGCGTTTTGCGAAAGGAATTTCTCCTTCCACCTGGGTATACGTGCGTTCCAGCTCCTTGTACAGGTCATTGGCAATATCCTCAAGAGACCGGTCCTCAATGGGAATGCCGATGGATTCGGCCACATCCATGAGTTTTTGCGGATCTTTAATGGTATAGTCTTTGATATGGCCGTTGACCACTTCCCGGAATAGATCCAGCATGGCCATGCCGTGATCTGTATGCGAGGCAGACCCTGACGCCACCATTCGGGCAAAATTTCTGGCCATAATGGTATCAATATTTGCGCCGCATACACCCACCTTTCCATAGGGGTCTTTTGAATTGAGCCTGCATGGCCCCATGGCGCAGTGTTTGCAGCATGCGGAATCCGCGCCGATTGGACATGCCTTCATGGTAGCGGCCCTGTCAAAACAAATTTCAACGCCGTCTTTACGTGCTTTGGCCAGCATTTTGGCTGTGGCTTCGCACGTGGTTAGGTCATTGACATCCGGCAGTTTTTCAGCTGCTTTTTTTTCTTTGATTTCCATATTTCCTCCCGTTTGTTTGGGTTAGTGAATCTTTGACCGGCATGGGTGAAAGATTGATTAAATTTAAAACACCATGTGGTAACAATAAACATGTTTATATGTAATTCAATTCATGTGCCAAGAAAATAAATTTGTATAAAAATTTTATTTTTAATAAGAGCTTGATTTTTAATATAAAATTTTTTGAATCAAAATTTATTTGTAATTATATATCCAACCTGTTTCATGAATCAATACATTATTGTATCATTTATTCCTCTATTTTATGAGTCACATTTGTATCGGTTTGCCATTTGCTCATAGTTTCCCAAGGTTTTCGGAAGCCTTTCCTATTCATCACAACATCAACAACCGTCACCACACTGAGGGACCAAAGGCTTGTTCCCATTCACAACAGGTCCGGATCATTGGCACAATTCATGCTAATTGTTCGAATAGTCTTTTGATTTTATTTTTAAAGGCTTGTTTGTTATAAATGATTTGTTTAAGGAGAAGTCGGCATGATGCAGCTAAATGAGTTAAAAAAACACACGGAGATAACCTATTCCATTGATTGGGATATGACTCCGGAGGAAGCGGTCACCCTTTATCTGGAATGGGGCAATAACTGGGCGCATGGAAAAAACCTGGTGAGATCCAAAAATGATGTTTCATATTATTTCGTGGCCAATTCATGGGATCATCCCCCTTCCATTTATTTAATCAAACGGAATTCTGAAGCTGCCCAGGAAATTGCTCAAATTCAATTACCTCACCATTTATATACACATTTTCAGGAAACCATCGGACACAATAAAGGCGTTTACGCACTGGATGACACCCTCAAAGCATGGCTGAAAGAACAGCTTTATGATTTGAAAACCCATTGATTTTATAATGCGCATGTTGTAGTTAGAAGCGTGATTTTCAGCGGAATTCTTTTGCAAGGAGGTGAATCGGGATGGCCAAGAAACGGTATGAAATGAAAACCACATGCCCTCAATGTGGATGCAGCGAATTGACCGTGTTAAGCAAAGAAGAATTGGAAAAAAAATTTGGACATGTAAAGAATTTCGAGATGGAATGCCATAAATGTCTGGCGACATATACAGAAAAAATGGAAATCGCATGCCCTGAATGGGATAAAGATTGCAGGCTGCATTAATCAAAAAAGGAGGGGATATGGGTAAGAAAGTGCTTCGGACCCGGCTGTGCGACATGTTGGGAATTGAATACCCGATATTAAGCGCCGGCATGGGGCCCACTTTAATCGGCGAAAAAACCGGTGCGCCTGTGGAGCTGGTGGTTGCAGTGTCGGAAGCAGGCGGCCTTGGTGTATTGGGCGGCAGTGGTTTTACGGTGGATCAACTCCGCGACGCCATCCGGGAAATCAAATCATTAACCGATAAACCATTTGGGGTGGATTTGTTGCTCCCCCAAAATATTGTTGAAGTCCCTGAGCCGGCATCTGCGGGGCCGGACCAGATTCCTCTAAGCCAGGCCATTGAATTCTTACCCAATGCCCATAAAGAATGGCTGCGCAAGGTCAGAGCAGAATTGGGAATTCCAGAGGTGGAACTGATGGTTCAAATGAACACCACCACCATGCGGCCCAGGGAATCCATTAAGGTATGCATTGAGGAAAAGGTGCCTTTGTTTTGTGCGGGACTTGGTAATCCGGGATTTATGGTCCAGGACGCCCATGCTGTGGGAATGAAAGTATTGGGCGTTACAGGAAACACCAAAAACGCAAAGCGCATGGCTGACGCGGGGGTGGATATTATTGTGGCCCAGGGCCATGAAGGGGGTGGGCATACGGGCCGTATCGGCACCATGGCCCTGCTGCCGATGGCTATTGATGCGGCTGCGCCAAAACCGGTTCTTGCGGCCGGTGGTATCGGCGACGGCCGCGGTATTGCCGCGGCCTTGGCCATGGGATGCGCCGGCGTATGGATCGGCACCCGGTTTTTGGCCACCACCGAAGGGGGCGCATTGGAAATCAATAAACAGCGAATTCTTCAATCCACCGACGAAGATACCCGGGTAAGCCGGGCATATACCGGAAAAACCCTGCGGGCAAGCTACAACAAATTCCATGATTTATGGGATCAGTCCGGTCTTGATCCAGTGCCTTTTCCCATGCAGGTGCTCATATCGTCGGCATTGCTGTCCGGATTTATTCAGGCAAACAAACTGGAATATGTGGGCGGATTGGCCGGTCAAATTTCTGGTTTGATTCGGGATATCAAGCCTGCCGGGCAATTGCTCCAAGAACTGGTTGAAGAAACCGTGGATATTCTCACCCAAAAACTTCCGGAAAACGTGATTGCCAAATAAATCTTTACGTCCGTGTCCGAGCGACGGATGACGGATAAACGAAAAGCGGCCTTTGGAGGTTTTGGAGATAGCGGAATGTTTCCGGCGCCCGAAATGGAAATAGCATTAATCTTGTGGATAGGTCTTTGAGATCCGTGCGATTGTCCACATCCTGCCATATCGGCAAGCAATGGACAGCGAGATTTTGTTGAGAAAAATTTTTAAGTGTTTCTGCATACACCTCTCCGGTGCTCCAGGCAATATGTTCAAAAACAGTGGCCGTAAATGTTTCGGATCGAAAACCGATGAGATAATATCCTCCATCCACGGAAGGCCCGATGACAGCCCCGTGATGGTTTAATGCCGACATGGCGTCATCGAGTATTTCTTTGGGAAGATCCGGCGTGTCGGACCCGATGAGCAATGCGCGGCGATAGTGTTGGCGGAAAATCACACCAAACGCATGGGACATTTTTTCCCCCAAATCTTTGCCCGTTTGGGGTTGGCAATATCGGGCAACGCCGAATACATCCTTTATTTGGCGGATGCTGTGGGGCGGATGGTAAAATATATGGAGATCGCCTTTGATTTGTTTTGCGGTGCGAACAACATCACGAACAAAACAAACATACAGGTTTCTGGCATGCAAATCGCCGATGGACGCGGCCAACCGGGTCTTGACCCTTCCGCTGACAGGGGATTTGACAAAGAGAATAAGAGCCGACGCATTCATAAAAAAAGATGTCTTATAATACACTGATGTCTTATAAACTTGACACGGGTCAAGTGTTTGGCGTTTTACATATCATATTGCTTAACGTTAAAATTTCAAAATGAAAATATTATAAAGAATGCATATGGATTTTAAAGAAGTCTTATACAACCGGCGGGCGGTTAATTTTTTTGATCCCCAAAAAGATATCCCCCAGGACTTGCTCAAGCAGGTGGTGGAAATGGCGGCATTGGCGCCGTCTTCCTCAAACCTTCAGCCTTGGAGCCTCATTGTGTTGCGGGATCCGGATGAGAAAAAACGGCTTCAAAAGCTGGCTTGGAATCAAGCCAAAGTAAGCGAAGCGCCGGTGACCCTGATTGTGCTGGCAGACACCCGGGGATGGGCGCCTGGCGGTCATTTTGTGGAAAAAAATGTCCAGGAAATGATTCGGGCGGGCATGATGACCGAGGCAAACCGGAAAACATTTGACGAGGTCTGCTTTAATCTTTACGGGTCCAGCCCTGAGCGAAGGATTGCTTTTGCGTGCAAAAACGCGGCGTTTTTTGCAATGGCTTTTATGCTTGCGGCCAAAAGTGTTGGATTGGACACCCACCCCATGGATGGGTTTGACATGGACGGGGTGCGCAAGGAGTTTCACATTCCCAGCCATTATTGGATTCCGATGTTGATTGCCGTTGGATATTTCAGAAGCGACAAGACCTTGACTCCTCCAAAATGGCGTAAATCCTATGAGGAAATCATTGTTCGTTTCGAAGATTCAACCGCGGAAGTCTTTTGAAACCATACGTTTTGACGGACTTTTAAAAAGTCCGTCAACTGGCCGAGCGCGGTTAAGGACAGGCCAGGGGTGGGGGTAAAACCTTTTGAATTCATTTCAAATGGCAGGGAAGGGGAAATCCCTCCCGTGTCGAGTAAAAAGAAAATTTTCGACTTTTTACGAGATTATCAGTATTCGATTGAAACAATCCATATTAAAAGGAAAGGATGGCGGATAATGCCGGATCAACATGTTAAAATTTATACATTAAGTACCTGTAGCCATTGCAAAGCCACCAAACAATTGTTAAACGATTGTCATGTGGCATATGATTTTGTGGATGTGGATCTTCTGGATGGCGATGAACGTCGGGCGATTTTAGAAGATGTCAAAAAGCTCAATCCCCGGTGTTCATTCCCCACGGTTCAAATCGGCGATAAAATCATTGTGGGATACAAGGAACAGGAAATCAAGGAGGCCCTGGGGTTGTTATGAACCTGGAAACACTTTATGAGCAGTTAAAAAGCGTTCAGGAACCCAAAGGCTATTATTTTAATGCCGACAAACCTTTTGTTATGGGATTGTTGGAATCGTTGCTGGCCAATAAGAAGCGCTATGGCTACATGTCTTGCCCGTGCCGGCTGGCATCACGGGTTCGGGATCAGGATGCGGATATTATCTGTCCTTGCATTTATCGGATGCCGGATGTGAAAGAATACGGCAGTTGTTATTGCGGATTGTATGTTTCATCCGATTGGAATGAAGGCAAAATACCCCATGTGTATGTTCCGGAAAGACGGCCGCCGGACAAAAATTTTTTTTAATCAACCGTTCAATTCCGTATGCGGTTTTTGACAGAAACGAAACACGGACTTATTCGGAAGATTTTTTAAAAGAAAAAGGGGAACCATGAATTCAACTGTTTTACCCGATACAGCCTCTGTATCCATTGGGGATACGGAAATCGCTTATTTACGATACGGCGAATCCGGACCTCCGATGGTGTTTCTTCATGCCACTGGTTTTTTGCCCTGGCTGTGGCATCCCATTGCCCGTCAATTGGCAGATGTTTATCAAATTTTCTGTCCCTATTTTTGTGATCACCGGGACACGGATCCGGATCAAGGCGGATTTGATTGGTATCAATTGGCGGATGATTTAACGCGGTTTTGCCGGGCATTGCATATGAATTCCCCTTATATGGTCGGCCATTCGATGGGCGGCGCGGTCATCGCCATTGCCGGCGGCGCGTTGGGGCTTTCGATTCGGAAAATGGTCCTTATTGAGCCCATTTTGCTGCCCAGAGAATTTTACCAGATTCGCATTTCGGTGGAGGAGCATCCGCTGGCAGGCAAATCCATCCGACGTCGGAATGCCTGGGAAAGCCCAGAACAAGCCAAACAATATCTTCGATCCAAGCCTTTGTTTTCAGCCTGGGATGAAGAAATGCTGGAGTTATATATTCAGCATGGCATGAAACCTTCGAACAATGGCGGTCTTGAGCTTGCCTGCCATCCGAAAAAAGAAGCAGCTTTGTTCATGGGGAGCATGGCGTATGATCCCTGGCCCATATTGTCCCGTGTGACGTGTCCGGTTTTGGTATTGGAAGGAGAAAAAACTGAAAATAAAGGCATCATTGATTTTAAAAAAGCCGCTGACAGTTTTCCCAACGGAAGTTATCAGGTGGTCAAAGACGCCGGACATTTGATTCCCATGGAAAAACCCATTGAAACCTTGAATATTATTCGAACTTTTTTTCAAAACACACAAGCCGATGCCCGATAAATTGAACTTAAAAATATTTGGAATTTTGAATATCGCACAAGGAATTTCAAACCGGCTTCATTCAAAATTCATAAATTAGGGAAAACCCATGAATAAAATTTTACTTGTATACATCACCACAGCCACCAACAGCGAGGCCCTGGCCATTGCCAATGAGCTGGTGACCCAGGACCTGGCGGCCTGCGTCAATATCTTTGACCCTGTTCATTCAATTTACAAATGGGACGGCGAACTTCATTATGACAAAGAGGTGGTCCTGATTGCCAAAACCACGGAACACCGGTTTCCGGAATTGGTGGAAATCGTCAAGACCAACCATACCTATGAATGTCCCTGCATTGTCGCCCTGCCCATCACGGACGGCAATTCGGAATTTTTGGACTGGGTGGCAAAAACCGTCAAGTAGCGATCAAACAGGAGGGGGACTTGATTTTCTCGCCAGCAGGCAGGCCCATCCATGGTCATGGGGGGCGCCGTGGGACAGATCCGGCTCCACCCCTTCGTAATCAAATAAAATATCAAATTCCTCAAAGAGGTTTCTCAATTCCCCGCATTGAAAATAATGTTCCATGCAATCGGCGGTATCGCTGACGTAAGTGGAATTGGCCGGGGCTTGGGCGTGATGCTGCAGGTATCCCGGGTCCAATACGGTGAACACATTGACATACAAAATCCCCTCGGATTTTAATGCGGATTTGATGCGGGCCGCGGTGGCAGGTAAAATCTCTTGGGGAAGATGGTCCAAGATGGTGGCTGCCACAATGATGTCATAGGCGTTTGCCGCAAAATCAAAATCAGCAATGTCTGCGTTCACCGCCTCAATGGCAAGGCCTTTTTGTTTTGCCTTTGCCGATAATTTTTCAATGGCCACAGGGGAACGGTCCACTGCCGTCACGCGCGCGCCCAGTTCGGCTAAAAAAATCGCATACCGGCCTTCCCCGCATCCCAGATCCAGCGCATCCATTCCGCTGCAATCCCGGCCGCTGAAATAATGGATAAACTCGGGCCGAAGCGCGATGCCATAATAATCATCGTATCTGCGGTACACCGAGTTGAATTTGTCCAGATGTTTTTTTTTCATGTCTTTAAAATAAAATCAGATTGTCAGAAGGTTGGCTCTCATGATGGACAATGCCTCTGACCCAACATATAAAACCCCTGCTTCCTTTGTCAATCCTTATTCCATCATGATTTCACGCAATTTGATGTTGACTTGAAAATATCGTTTCGATATGTCAAAAATTTATAAAATACACATTTCATGTGATTTTTTTTAGATGCAATCGCGTTGCTGATTTATTCTATAAGAATTCAATGCCCGGGATTCCGAGAAAGAGTATATTGAGATATTTGCTTGCCGCCATTCAAGCATCTTTAAAAGCGGGTTTTGCCATTTTGGAAGAATATCAGCAGCCTTTTTCCGTTCATCATAAATCAGACCATTCCCCCCTCACCCAAGCGGATCAGAAATCCCACGATATCATTAATTCTTTTTTAAAGCCCCTCAATATCCCGGTACTGAGTGAAGAGGGAGATATTTTAGATGACGCGGATTCTAAAAATTGGCATACCTTTTGGCTGGTGGATCCTTTGGACGGAACCAAAGAGTTTATTAAAAAAAATGGCGAATTTACCGTGAACATCGGCTTGGTTCACGATGCAGCGCCCGTTCTGGGAGTGATTTTTGTCCCTGCCCGGTCCTTGCTCTATTTTGCGGCTGCGGCGATGGGAGCCTATCGCGTTGATACCCGCACCATTTCAGAGATGGAGGCTTTGGAAAATAAAAACTTGGATTTCTGGTTGCAGATGTCTACCCCCATCCACGTGAATCGTGACAACAACCGGCCCTACACACTGGTGGTGAGTCGTTCCCATGGATCGCCTGCCCTGGATTCCTATATTCAATCCAGGCAGCAGATATTTCAGCGCATGGATTTTATGTCCGCAGGCAGTTCTTTGAAATTCTGCCTTGTGGCCGAAGGCAAGGCCGATGAATATCCCCGTTTGGGCCCAACCATGGAATGGGATACGGCCGCAGGTCAGATCATCGCGGAACAGGGGGGGGGCAAGGTGGTTTCCTATGAGACCGGCCTGCCGTTGACATATCACAAGCCGGGTTTCAGAAACCCGTGGTTTGTTGTCAGCAACGGCCGGCATGAGGTTCAAAAGGAGGTGTCTTGATGGGGGATCAGCTGTATGACGCCCACGGCGGGCCATTGGTGAATTTGCTTGTCAGCGAAGAACGGGCCTCAGTGTTGAAAGATATTTCATTTAATCTGCCGGATATTATACTCAACGACCGGCAGATATGTGATCTTGAACTCCTTGCCACCGGCGGATTTTCGCCCCTAAGGGGGTTTATGGTGCGGTCTGACTATGAGTCCGTGCTCGATCGCATGCGGCTTCAAAATGAGATCCTTTGGCCGGTTCCCATTTGTTTGGATATTTCAAAAAGCATTGCCCATGGCTTGGAAGTCGGTCAATCGGTTTCCCTCAGGGATCCCGAAGGATTTTTACTGGCTGTGATGCATGTGGAAGACATCTGGCCTGTGGATCGCCGCAAAAAAGCCGTTCAATTGTATGAAACCCAGGATTTAAGCCACCCGGGTGTGGCCTATCTCTTTAGTCAGGCGGGGGAGTATTATGCGGGCGGCACCGTGGAAGTATTGAGCCTGCCGCTTCATTTTGATTTCAAAAAACTCCGGCGATATCCTGCGGAACTGCGAGGGATTTACGCCAAAATGGGATGGCATCGGGTAGTGGGGTTTCAAACGCCCAATCCGCTTCACCGGTTTCAGTTTGAAATGACCACCAAAGCCATGCGTCAAGCAAGAGCCAATCTTTTGTTGATGCCAGTTGTGGGCATGACGCGGCCCGGGGATTTTGATCATTATACCCGGGTCCGGTGTTTCCAGGCGGTGGCCCGTTATTACCCGCCAGATTCCTATGTGATGGCGTTGCTTCCATTGGCCATGCGGTTGTCCGGTCCCCGGGATGCCATATTGGATACCATCATTGCCAAAAATTACGGATGCACCCATTTTATCGTGGGCCATGATCATGCCAGTCCTGGCACGGATAAAAACGGCAAACGGTTTTATGAAGCCGACCGTGCTCGGATTTTGGCAAGCCAATTCAGCCATGAAATCGGCGTGGAGATTGTTCCTTTCGAGGAAATCGTTTACCTGCCGTTTGAAGACGAATATCAATCTCGGGATAATGTGCCGCCGGGAACGCAAACAATCTCCATGAGCGGCTCTGATATCCGGAAAAGGATTCGGGAGGGCCGGCGGATTCCGGAATGGGCCACTTTCAAAGAAGTCATCGAAGAATTGCATAAAGCATATCCGCCGCCCCGGCGGCAGGGATTTACGATTTTTTTAACCGGACTTTCGGGCGCCGGAAAATCAACCATTGCAAAAGTTTTATATTCCCGGTTCATGGAAATCGGAGATCGGCCGGTTTCATTATTGGACGGCGATATTGTCCGCAGGCATCTTTCCAGCGAGTTGACGTTTTCCAAGGAACACCGGGACATCAATGTCCGACGCATTGGTTTTGTGGCAAGTGAAATCACCAAAAACAGGGGGATTGCCATTTGTGCGCCCATTGCCCCGTATGAATACACGAGGCGTGAAATCCGGCGCATCATCGAGGAATATGGAGGCTTTATTGAGGTGCATATTTCAACCCCACTTGAAGAATGCGAGCGCCGGGACCGCAAAGGCATGTATGCCAAGGCCAGAGCCGGGCTGATCAAGGGATTTACCGGAGTGGATGATCCTTATGAGACACCCGAGAATCCGGAATTGCGCATTGACACCACGCACATATCTCCTGTGGAGGCGGCCCAGGAAATCCTGCTGTATTTAACCAAAAAAGGATATATTTAAAATGGATTCACAAAATCACGTCATCGGTGTGATCGGACTGGGATATGTGGGCCTGCCGGTGGCGGTTGCCTTCGGCAGACAATACCCCACCATTGGCTATGACATCAAGCCCCATGTCATCGCATCCTATCAAAACCATGTAGATCCCTCCGGAGAATTAAGCCCGGAAGACCTCAAAAGCGCATCTTTTCTGGAATATACCTCGGATCCCCGTGAATTGTCGCGGGCCGATGTGATTATCGTGGCCGTGCCAACGCCCATCGACCATGCGCGTCAGCCGGATCTCGGCCCTTTGACAAGCGCTTCGGCCACTGCCGGGAAACACATGAAAAAGGGGGCCATTGTTGTTTTTGAATCCACCGTATATCCGGGCGCCACAGAAGAGGTGTGCGTGCCGATTTTGGAGTCTGTTTCCGGATGGGTGTGGAAAAAAGACTTCCATGTCGGTTATTCGCCGGAACGGATTAATCCCGGAGATAAAAAGCATACCTTGACCACGGTCATGAAGGTGGTTTCCGCAGACACCCCTGATACGCTTGAGCGTCTGGCAGCCCTTTACGGCTCCATCATCCCGGCCGGCGTGTATCCTGCGCCCAGCATAAAAACCGCTGAAGCGGCCAAGGTCATTGAAAATACCCAGCGGGATTTGAACATCGCCTTGATGAACGAATTGTCTGTGATTTTTGACAGACTCGGAATCGACACCATGGAGGTGCTCAAAACCGCTGAAACCAAGTGGAATTTTCTGCCATTTCGGCCGGGATTGGTGGGCGGCCATTGCATTGGCGTGGATCCGTATTATTTGACATACAAAGCGGAAACCGCGGGTTACCATCCCCAGGTGATTTTGGCCGGCCGGCGCATCAATGACAGCATGGGAAAGTTCATTGCTGAAAAAACCGTGAAAATGCTGACCCGGTTCTGCAACCATATCAAGGATGCCCGGGTGGGCATTTTTGGATTAACTTTCAAGGAAAACTGCGCGGATCTGAGAAATTCCAAGGTGGTGGATATTATCGACGAACTCAAATCCTTCGGCATTTCTCCATTGGTCCACGATCCATTGGCCAATGCCGATGAAGCCAAGCGGGTTCATGACGTCACATTAACCCCTTTAGAACGCATGACGCAATTGGACGCCATTATTATTGCCGTCAGCCATCAGGCGTATATTTCCATGCCGGTGGCGGAATTCATTTACAGATTAAACCCAGAAGGCTGCATTATTGATGTGAAGTCCATTCTTGATCCCTTGGAAGTCAAAAAAAACAAGGTGCATTTTTGGCGATTATAACACTCTTAGATTTTTATTGAATTTTCTAAATTTTTGAATAAAATTTAAAAAATTAAAGTCACGGCCGGTTTTGGCGTGTCACATGATCCCGAACACACAATTTATAAAAATATAACGGTTTCCAATGATTCATTGTTTCTTTCCAAACAAACCATCAACCAACAACAAGCGAAGGAGGGTGTATGAAAAGAACCATCATGGAAGCATTTAAAGAGACTGTGGATAAATTCGGGGATCGGGTGGCATTAAAGCATAAAGTCGGCGGTCAATGGAAAGAAACAACGTGGCGTGAGTATTATAATCAGGTGCGGGTGACCGCGCGGGCATTTATGGCCTTGGGGCTTGAAAAAGGAAAAGCGGTCAGCATCCTGGGGTATAATTGTCCGCAATGGTTTATCAGCGATCTGGCCGGAGTATTTGCCGGCGCAGTCCCCGGCGGTATTTACACGACCAACAGCCCGGATCAATGCCAGTATATCGCATCGCACAGTGAAGCCAATATTGCAGTGGTTGAAAACGCCGAACAGCTGGCGAAATTTAAAAAAATCAAAGATCAACTGCCGGATTTAAAGGCGATCGTGCTCATGAACGGATCTGATGCCGATCCCATGGTGTATTCCTGGAATGATTTGCCCAAACTGGCGGAAAAAGTTTCTGAAAAGGAGCTTGAAGAACGGATCAAAGCCCAAAAACCCGATGATTGTTGCACGCTGATTTACACATCCGGCACCACCGGCAATCCCAAGGGCGTGATGATCACCCATGACAACATTACCTGGACCGCCCAGCAGGTCATCAACCTGATTCATGGAACACATGAAGAGCAAATCATCAGCTATCTTCCGTTAAGCCATATTGCGGAACAGGTGGTCAGCCTTCATGGCCCGTATATGATGGGGTGTACGGTCTGGTTTGCCGAAAGTCTGGATAAATTGGGTGAAAATCTCGCGGAAGTGCGTCCCACAGTTTTTGTAGGGGTTCCCCGGGTCTGGGAAAAAATTCAGGCGAAAATGATGGCGGCCGGCGCTCAAAATCCGCCTATTAAGAAAAAAATCGCGGCCTGGGCCCGGAAGCAGGGACTTGCCGGCGGGTATGCCGAGCAGGAAGGAAAACCCAAGCCTTTTTTTTATGGATTGGCCAATAAACTTGTATTTTCCAAGGTCAGGGAAAAATTGGGGTTGGATCGGTGCCGTTTGTTTGTGTCAACCGCCGCGCCCATTGCCTTGGATACGCTTGAATTTTTCCTGAGCCTGGGATTGCCGTTGACAGAGGTCTACGGCATGAGCGAATGCACGGGCCCCGCAACCGTCTCCCTTCCCGAGCCCTTTAAATATCGAACCGGCTGGGCGGGTCCGGCGGTTCCCGGAACTCAAATTAAAATCGCGGAAGACGGCGAAGTGCTGATGAAGGGCCGGCATGTATTTAAAGGCTATTTCAAAAACGATGCGGCCACGGCAGAAACCATTGATGCGGACGGTTGGCTCCATTCCGGTGATGTGGGTATTCTTGACGACAAGGGGTTTTTAAAGATCACGGACCGCAAAAAAGAGCTGATCATCACGGCGGGCGGGGAAAACATTCCGCCGGCTGTGTTGGAGGCCAAGCTCAAAACAATTCCTGCCATTGCCAATGTGGTGGTCATTGGCGACCGGCGAAAATATTTAACTGCACTGTTTACCCTGGATTCGGAAAAACTCCAGCAGGAGATTCAAAATGCAGGCAGCCCGGCCAAAACCATGGCGGAAGCCGCCAAATGCCCCAAGTTCAATGAATATATCCAAAAGAAACTCGATGAGGTAAACGCTACTTTTGCCCGGGTTCAAACCATCAAAAAATTTACCATCCTCCCCACGGAATTTTCCATTGAAGGCGACGAGCTCACCCCCACCATGAAGCTCAAACGAAGGATCATCCATGCAAAATATGCCAAAGAAATAGAAGCCATGTACAAATAGCGCATTTGGAATGACGGCAACCTCAGGGCCAATGAAAACATCAATGGCCCTGAGGTTTTTTATAAGATTTGAATATGGGAAATTCCATATGGACTTAAATCATCCCGAACTCACCCAACAAGCGCTTCAAATGCTGCGCAACCCCCAAACCTTTGAATGGTATTTCATTCCGCTTCTGGCGTGTGTGGTGTATATTTATTTCAATGAGATCTCCCAGAAAAACTGGAAAGGGATTGCCGCCGGCCTTTCTCTTTATGCGGTGCATTGGTTTTATGAAATTGTAAATGCCCTCATTTGCCATTTTTCAGGGCATGCTTTATGGACGGTTCCTGCAGGCACCAGTTATTTATTGCTCGTGGGTGTTGGCGCCGAACTTTCCATGATGTTTGTTGTGGCAGGTTTGATTTTAAGTAAAATACTTCCCCAAGACCCGGGGCTTAAGATCGCTGGAATTAATAACAGAATCCTATTTGTTGTGGGCAATGCGGCCTTTTTTTCCATTTTTGAAATTTTTTTGGCCACAACACCTGCTTTCCACTGGGTGTATCCCTGGTGGGGGGCTTTTCCAGTTTTTATCACCGTGTATATTCCGTTTTTTGCCGCAGCGGTTTGGGCCTATGATGCCAACCCCAGGAATCAGGTCATTTGGATTGGTTCTGTTGCCTTGGTGGATGCGGCCATGATGGGAGTGTTTGCCGGTATATTGGGATGGATTTAAAATGTGCCTGGCATTGGGGATGGAGTTTATGGAACAACCTCCCTGTGTTCCGACCTCTTCATTTTCCGATCCAAGGAAGAAAAAACACCATGGAACTGACACCGGAAGAATTGCGGCGATACAACCGGCAAATCATCATCCCTGAGATAGGAGAACAAGGGCAGCAAAAACTCAAGGCCGCTAAAATCATGGTGGCCGGCCTTGGGGGCCTGGGATCCATTTCCGCCTATTATTTGGCGGCTGCAGGCGTCGGGCATTTGACCCTTGTGGATAAAGATTTTGTGGAATGCAGCAATCTCAATCGTCAGATTCTTCATTGGACCCAAGACATGGGTCAGGAAAAGACCCGTTCAGCGGTTTGGAAGCTCCAAAAACTCAATCCAAACTGCACCATCCGGGCGGTTCAAGCTGAAATCACCGAAGACAATTGCCGGGATCTTATCGGTGATTGCGACATGATTGTGGACGGCATGGATAATATGAAAACCCGGAGGGTTCTGAATGCGGCATGCCTCAACTATCATATTCCTTACATATACGGCGGCGTGTATCACATGGAGGGGGTGGCATCCGTGTTCATCCCGGGTAAAACTCCATGTTTGGAGTGCGTTTTTCCCGCTGATCCCGACGAAACAGAGACGTCTGCATCGGGGATTCTGGGCCCTGTGCCGGGCGTTATCTCCTGCATTCAATCCATGGAGGCCATTAAGTTGATTCTGGGATTAACGGATCTGCTGGCCGGCAGATTGCTCTTTTTTTGCGGGTATGATATGCGGTTTCAAGAATTCAAAATTGACAGAAATCCATGCTGTTGCGCATGCGGCAGGCCTTGACCCGTTAACGCCAAGAGATATGGATTGCTGAAAAGTGTTGTCACAATTGCCAGGGAAGGGAGGTTCTTAACGATATTTGTTTAAGATCAATCGCCACATCATAAACCAGGATCTCAACTCCGGTGGCGGCTGCCCGGCGCAATGTTCTTGCATAGAGGGGATCAATGTGACGGGCCGGCCGAAAAACCCTTGCATCCATGCGCTGTATCAAAAAGAACATGACACACCGATGGCCTTCGGCGGCCAGTTTTTGTAAAAGGGCCGCATGTTTTCTTCCGCGATCGGTTTTGGCATCCGGAAAATAGGCGGTGCCGTCTTCCACCAGCGTGCAGTTTTTGATTTCCATAAAGCATGTTTCATGATTTCCCCGCCTCATCATGATGTCCAGCCGGTAATGATTTCCCACTTTGGCTTCTGCCTTTACTGTATCGTAACCATCCAATTCCGGGATGGAGCCTGATTTGAGGGCCTGAAACACAAGCCGGTTGGGGATCAGTGTGTTGACTCCCACCAAGGATGTGGGCATGTCGATGAGTTCCCACGTGTATTTGAGTTTTCGCTTAGGGGCGTCATGACGGGATACATAAACGGGCCGGCCGGGCTCGCTGCAGCCAGCCATGCTGCCGGAATTGGGGCAATGGGCGGTGATCATGTCCCCGGAATCCAGTCGAATATCGGCTAAAAAACGTTGATACCTTTTTATGAGGATACCGGGAACAAGTGCGGGCCAAGTCAGAGCGGAAGTTGTCTGAAACATATATGTATCATAATTTTTTGATACGGTGTCATGCATCGAAAAAACACCGCATGCCGTCCTAAATATATATTATTTATTTGAAATCATTAAAAATTAGTAAACAGGTCCCCTACACACACCGGGCAAAAATTCATCCGGTTTCAGGGCGTTTGTTGGGATGAGCCCATCCCATGTTTCTTTATATCTTTAAAAAATCACTGAAAATCCGGGCGTTCCATAGATGCTGGTGTTTTTGGCATGTTTTTTGTTGTTGATCAATAATGATATTCACCCCCAAAGGAGACGATTGCATTGAAGCCGTGCAATGAAAACATCAAAAAAACATTGGCCCTGGCGGACCAGATGATTGATTTATCCGAAGCCGGAGATGCGGAACGGGAGGATGTGGGATGCGGGATTCTTTATGGCATCCTGCGGGATTCCGCATATAAGATCAAAAAAACCGCTGAAGCGGAAAAAATGGCCCACATCAAAAAAGGCTCATGGAAATAATACTGACTTTTAGCCATTTTTGTGTTATAAAAGCAAAAACAACAAGGAGGAATAAAAAAGAATGAAAAGCATTAAAGGAACCCGAACGGAAAAAAATTTATTGACGGCGTTTGCCGGGGAATCTCAAGCCCGAAACCGGTATACCTATTTTGCCAGTCAAGCCAAAAAAGAAGGATATGAACAGATTGCCGCCATATTTGAAGAAACCGCCAATCAGGAAAAAGAGCATGCAAAGCGTTTTTTTGGTTTTTTGGAGGGCGGTGAAGTGGAAATTGCGGCGGCATTTCCGGCCGGCGTGATCGGTTCCACGTTGGAGAACTTAAAGGCAGCGGCGGCCGGTGAAAATTATGAGCATACATCCATGTATCCGGGATTTGCAAAGGTTGCCCGGGAGGAAGGGTTTGATGCCATTGCGGCCGTATTGGACGCCATTTCCATTGCGGAAAAGCAGCATGAGAAGCGATATCGGGATTTGGCGGCAAATATAGAAAAAGGCCGTGTATTCAAAAGAGATGCCAGCACTGTTTGGCGATGCCGGAATTGTGGCTATCTTCACCATGGCGCCGAAGCTCCGGCCATGTGCCCGGCGTGCGCCCATCCCCAGGCCCATTATGAACTGTTAGGTGAAAACTATTAATGCGTTCTTGATTTTTCGACCTCCGGCACAGCGGCTTATGATGAGCTGTTGTGCCGGCGCGCAAAAGCAAGGAAGCCGAATTTAAATCAACGTGGAAGAGGAGGAATGTGCATGGCTTTTGATTTCAGCGCAAAAGATGTTTTTGAAATGGCAAAACAGATCGAAAGAAACGGTGTGACGTTTTATCAAAACGCGGCGGCAACAGTCTCAGGGGAACAAGAAAAACAGATGCTGTTAAACCTTGCCAAAATGGAAGCCCAACATGAAAAAACATTTATGGAAATGGAAGCTTCCTTAAAGGACAAGGAAAAAGCCGATACGGTCTTTGACCCCAATGATGAAGCCGCGCTTTATCTCAAAGCCCTTGCGGATACACGCGTCTTTTTTGAAAAAAAAATCCACCCGGGTTCCATGAAATCCATCCTTGTGGATGCCATTGCAGCAGAAAAAGATTCCATTGTGTTTTATATCGGCATGAAGGATCTGGTTCCCGAACAGTTCGGG
>FWPV01003608.1_pt1 | contig 34692 bp, 33 predicted proteins | sample 2228371 | NCBI WGS metagenome assembly FWPV01 (sample SAMEA103939776, study PRJEB20133) | metagenome | reverse complement strand
TGGGGTGACCGGCCGGCTGGTTCCCCCCGGCGACGCGGCCGCCGCTGCCCGTGCCATCCTGGAGGTCGTGCACGATCGAGGCAAGGCTCGCGCCTGGGGGGACGCTGGACGGCGACGGGTCGAGACCCGCTTCTCGGCGGCCGCTCGCGTGGCTGCCCTCGAGGCCCTCTACGAGGACGTCCTCGGCGGAACGCCGAGGTCGGGAGGCGATCATGGAGCGTGACCGCGCCACTCGCGCCGCCCTGCGGCTGGTGATCCTCTTCGGCGTGGTGAGCTTGCTTGCCGATCTGACCTACGAGGGGGCGCGCGCCATCACCGGCCCGTTCCTGGGGCTCCTCGGCGCCAGCGGCGCGGTGGTGGGGACGGTGGCAGGCTTCGGAGAGCTCGCCGGCTACGCCCTTCGCCTGGTCTTCGGCTGGCTGAGCGACCGGACCGGCCGGCCGTGGGTGCTCCTCGCCATCGGCTACGCCGTCAACCTGCTGGCGGTGCCGCTCCTCGCCCTGGCGGGGCGGTGGGAGGTGGCGGCGGCGCTCATGGTGGCTGAACGGATCGGCAAGGCCGTGCGCACCCCTTCCCGGGATGCCCTCCTCGCCCAGGCGGCCACCAAGGTGGGCACCGGCTGGGGGTTCGGGTTGCACGAGGCCATGGACCAGATCGGCGCCCTCATCGGTCCCCTCGTCGTGGCCGCGGCGGTGGCCCGCTCCGGTTCGTATCGGACGGCCTTTGCCGTCCTTCTCCTACCGGCCCTGCTGGCGCTGGCTGCCCTGGCCTTCTCGCGCCTCGCCGCGGTGGATGGTGACGGCGCTCCTGCCGCGCGGCGGCTCGCTGAGGGGCAGGGCTTGCCGCGCTCCTTCTGGGTCTACGCGGCGGGTGCGGCGCTCCTTGCCGCCGGATGTGCCGACTTTCCCCTGGTAGCGTTCCGGCTCGCTCGGGAGGGGGTGGCGAGTACCTTGGGCGTGCCGCTCCTCTACGCCCTGGCCATGGGGGTGGACGCGGCGGCGGCCCTCGTCTTCGGCCGTCTCTTCGACCGGTTCGGGACCCGTGTGCTGGCCGGGGCGGTCCTCTGCGGGGCGGCCGCGTCGCCGCTCCTCTTCCTCGGCGGTGCCACGGCCGTGGTGTGGGGGGTGGCGGCGTGGGGGGCGGCCATGGGGGCGGTGGAATCGGTGGTACGGGCGGCCGTAGCGCACCTGGTCCCCGCGGGTCGGCGCGGGGCGGCGTACGGCGTGTTCGGCGCCACCTTCGGTGCCGCCTGGTTTGCCGGCAGCGCCGTCATGGGGGTGCTCCTCGACCTTTCGACGGCCCTGGTGGTGGTCTTTGCCGTGGCGGTGCAGTGCGCTGCCCTCCCCTTCTTCCTCTTCGCCGGCCGGCGCGGCACGGCCGGGGAAGCTCCCTGAGGCGCGCCGCCAGCCTCGACGGGCTACACTCTCGTCATGGTGCGTCCTGTGACAGCGCGTCCCGTTGCCGCTCGCGTGGGCGTTTTCTTCGCCACCGCCCTGCTCTCGGCCGCAGGGCTCGCCTGTAGTGTCGGCAAGGGAGTCCCGCCCCCCAGCGGCGGTGGGGCGGTGGCGTCGGCCAACGCCGACGCCACGGCGGCCGGCCTCGCCATCCTCGCCGCCGGCGGCAACGCCGCGGACGCGGCGGTGGCCACCGCCCTCGCCCTGGCGGTGGTCCACCCGGAGGCCGGCAACCTGGGTGGCGGCGGCTTTGCCGTCGGGCGGTTCGACGGGGAGCCTTTTGCCCTCGATTTCCGAGAGGTGGCGCCGGCTGCCGCCACCGCCACCATGTTCCTCGGCAGCGATGGAGCGCCCGTGCCGGAACGCTCCCTCGTCGGGCCGCTGGCCGCCGGCGTGCCCGGCTCGCCGCGCGGCCTGTGGGAGCTGCACCGTCGCTTCGGCCGCCTCCCCTGGCCGCGCGTGGTCGCCCCGGCGGTGCGTCTGGCGCGGGAGGGGTTTCGCCTTTCGGAGCGGGAGGCCACGGCCCTGGCTCGGGAGCGGGCGCTGCTCGCTCGCTTTCCCGAGACGGCTGCCGTGTGGCTCGAGGGGGGCGTGCCGCCGGCAGCGGGGAGGGTCATCCGCCTGCCGCGCCTGGCCGCCCTCCTCGCCGCCTACGCCGCAGTGGGGCCCGACGCCGTCGTCACCGGCGAGGCGGCCCTGGCCATCGAGCGAACCAGCCGGGCCTTGGGCGGTGTGCTCACGGCGGCCGACCTGGCCGCCTACCGGCCGGTGTGGCGGGAGCCGGTCCGCTTTGCCGCCTTCGGCTGGCAGGTGGCCTCCATGCCGCTCCCCTCCTCGGGGGGGATCATCCTCGGCCAGAGCTGCGGCGTGCTGGAGCGGGCCGGCTGGGCCCGATGGCCGGTGGGCAGCGCCGAGCGGATCCACCTGCTGGCGGAGACCTTCCGCCGTGCCTTTGCCGATCGGGTGCTGCTGGGCGACCCCGCCACCACCCTGGCCACGGAGCGGGAGCTCCTCGACCCTCGCTGGCTGGCCCGCCGGGCCGCCGAGATCCGCGCGCAGCAGGCCACCCCGTCGGCCCAGGTGCGGGCCTGGGACCCCCAGGCGGTGGCGGAGCGCCCCGAGACCACTCACCTCTCCGTGGTCGACGCCGACGGCAACGCCGTGGCCCTGACCACCACCCTGAACGGCAGCTTCGGCTGCGGCGTCCTGGTTCCGGAACTCGAGATCCTCCTCAACAACGAGATGGACGATTTCACGACCGCCTTCGGCACCGCCAACCTCTACGGCCTGGTCCAGGGGGAGGCCAACGCCGTGGGACCGGGCAAGCGGATGCTCTCCTCCATGGCGCCGACGGTGGCCTGGCGGGGGGAGGAGGTGCTGGCCCTGGGCGCCCCCGGTGGCTCGCGCATCCCCACCGCCACCGCGCAGGTGTTGCTGGCGGTGGTGGTGGACGGGGTGTCCCTCGAAGAGGCGGTGGCGCGCCCGCGCGTCCACCACCAGTGGCTGCCCGACGAGCTGTTCTGCGAGCCCGACGCCTGCCGCGGGGCCGCGGCGGAGCTGGCGGCATGGGGGCATCGCCTCGCCGAGACCGGCAAGGTCGGGGAGGTGCACGCCGTCCGCCGCGGCACGGGGGGGTACGCCGAGGCAGTGGCCGATCCCCGCGGGCCGGGGAGCGCCGGCGTCTCGCCCGCTGGCACCGCGCGACGACCTTGACGGGCGTCAAGGACAGGTTCGGAAGGCGCGGCCATCCTCGAACTCGGAGGGAGGTATGGCGCGGCCGAAGCGGGTAGTGCGGGAGCGACGGTTCGTCCAGGTGGCGTTCTTCGTCCTGGTGCTCCTCATCGGCGTCCAGTTCACCGTGTGGGTGACGGCCCACCTGCGCGGGGGGCCGTCGGCGGTGCCCCGGCCGCCGGGGGTCGAGGGGTTCCTCCCCATCTCCGCCCTCATGTCCCTGCGCCTGGCGGCGGCCGGCGAGGGGGTCCACCCGGTGCACCCCGCCGCCCTGGCCATTCTCCTGGCTGTCCTCGCCATGTCGCTCGTCCTCGCCAAGTCGTTCTGCTCCCACCTCTGCCCGGTGGGCGCGGTGTCCGAGTGGCTCGGGCGGTTGGGGCGGCGACTTCTCGGACGGCAGTGGCAGGTGCCGCGCTGGCTCGACGTCCCGTTGCGTGGGCTGAAGTATCTGTTGCTGGGCTTCTTCGTCTGGGCGACCTGGTTCGCCATGGATCTCGTTGCCGTGCGGGCCTTCCTCGACAGCCCCTACAACCGGGTGGCCGACGTCAAGATGTGGCTGTTCTTCGCCGAGCCGTCGCGCCTCACCGTGGCGGTGCTGGGGGTGCTGGTCGTTGGTTCCGTGCTGATCCGGGACCTGTGGTGCCGCTACCTCTGCCCCTACGGCGCCCTCCTCGGCCTCCTCGGCCGCCTGGCGCCTTTCAAGGTGTCGCGCGACGCTGCCACGTGCACCGACTGCCGGTTGTGCACCAAGGTCTGCCCGGCCCGATTGCCGGTCCACCGCATGGGTCGCGTGGCGTCGGTGGAGTGCACCTCGTGCCTGGACTGCGTGGCCGCGTGCCCCGTCGCCGAATGTCTGGCGGTGCGGCCACCCAGGGTCGCCTCGACGACGGCATACCTGCGCCCCGCCGCGGCCGTGGGCCTGGCGGTGGCGGTGTACCTGGCCGTCACCGGTGCCTTCCGCCTGGCCGGCCAGTGGCGGGGCGTGGTGGGGGACCAGGAGTACGCTCGCCGCATTGCCGAGATCGATTCTCCCCTCTACACCCACGTGGGCGGGCTCGCCGCCTCGGAGGACGCCTCCCGAGGGGGGAGCGACAGGGCGTCACCACGTGCCAACTGACGCCTGGGCGGCGGTAGCGGCAGCCCTGCCGGGGGAGGCCCGCTGGCAGCGGGAGCTGCCGTTCTGGCAGGCCCTGGCGGTACGGTACGCCTGGCGGCGGGTGGCCGACGCCGGCTGCGGTGCGGGCTTGCACGTGGCGCTCCTGGCCTCGCTGGGGGTGGACGTGGTCGGCTTCGACCTCGCCCTGCAGGCCCTCGCCACCGCCCCGCGCGGCCGCGTGGCGGTGGGGGACCTCCTGGCGCCGCCGCTCGGCGCCGGGGTCTTCGACGCCGTGCTCTGCCTCGGCAACACCGTCTCGCTGCTCCCCTCCCGCGCCGCCCAGCGGCGTGCCCTTGCCGCGCTGGCCGCACTGCTGCGCCCCGGAGGGCTGCTGCTGCTGCAGGGGGAGGATGTCGGCGCCCTGGTGGCCCGAGGACCCGTCCTCCGCACCCGATCGCTGTCGGACGGCGGCGTGCACGTGCGTCTGTTCGAAGGGCGGGGTCGCCGGGTGCGGATGCTCGCCGCCGTCGCCCCCGCACGCGGTCAGGTGGCCCTCGCCGAGACGTGGCTTGTGCCGACGGGCGCCGCAGACCTTACCCGCCTGGCAGCAACCAGCGGCCTCCGTTCGGCGAGCTGGCCCGTGGCGCCGCCCGCCGGCCCCGGGTGGTGGGTGGCGCTCCATCGCGGCGGCGCCGGTCAGTAGACGTAGTGGGGTTCCGAGGCGATCTGCACCTTGGCGATGGCGGGAAAGCGCGTTCGCAGGCGGGCGGCCAGGGTGGGGATGAGCTCGGGGGGAGGCTCGCCCTCGGTCTTGAGGTCGAAGAGCACGTAGCACAACTCGCCCGCGCCGACGATGCGGAGGTCGTGGAAGGAGGGCGAGCCGGGCAGCGTCGCCAGCTCCTCGGTGAGGAAGGCGCGGATCGGCTCGTAGAGGGGGTGCTCGCGGTCGACGGGGTCGACGTGGACCACCGTCCAGCCGGGGAGGCGCTCGTTGATCCGCTGCTCCACCGCCTCGGCGATGTCGTGGCCGCGAGCGATGTCCATGGTCGCCGAGACCTCCACGTGGAGGGAGGTCACCAGGAGGCTGCCGTACCGGTGGACGATGAGGTCGTGGACCGCCTCAACACCGGGCACCTGGAGGGCCAGCGTGCGCATGGCGTCGAGCAGCTCGGGGGCGGGCGCCTCGCCGATGAGCGGGTCGAGGGAAGGACGGGCGAGGGAGTAGGCGGCCCAGGCGATGAAGCCGGCCACTACCAGCCCCCCCACCCCATCTACCCACGGCACCCCCCAGCGGCTGCCGAGGAGGGCCACCATGACGATGGCCGTGGCCAGCACGTCGGAGCGGTGGTGCCAGAAGTCGCCGAGCACCACGGGCGAGGCGATCCGCCGGCCGATCAGGAGGGAAAAGCGCGCCAACCACTCCTTGGCGAGGAGGGTGGCGAGCAGCAGGGCGAGCAGCCACCAGGGCGCGGCCACCGGCTGCGGATCGAGGAGCCGGCCCACGGACGCCTTGCCGAACTCCCAGGCGGTGAGGGTGAGGAGGATGGCCACCACCAGGGAGGCGATGCTCTCGATGCGGCCGTGGCCGAAGGGGTGCTCGCGGTCGGAGGGCCTGCCCGCCAGGTAGAACCCCCAGATGACCACGCCGGAGCTCGCCACGTCGCCGAGGGAGTGAAAGGCATCGGCCACCAGGGCGATGCTGCCCACGGCAAGGCCGGGCACGAGCTTGGCGACGAAGACCAGCAGGTTGACGGCAACGCTCACCCACCCCTCGAGGGTGCCGTACTGCTCGCGGCTGCGCGAGGAGGTGACGTCGGCAGGGTCGGCGACGAAGGTACGGATGAGCCACGCCCCGAGCATCGGCCGAGGCTAGCACAGCCGCCGACCGAAGGGCGGCGCGGCCCGACCCGCCTCAGGCGGTACCGTGCTCGGTGCGGGAGATGATCTCCTCCTGGAGAGCCTCGGACAGGTCGCAGAAGTAGTCGGAGTAGCCGGCCACCCGGACGATGAGACCGCGGTGGGCCTGGGGGTCGGCCTGGGCGCGCCGCAAGGTCTCGCGGGTGACGACGTTGAACTGGACGTGGTGGCCGCCAGCGGCAAAGTAGGTGCGGACGAGGTGGGCCACCTTGGCAACCCCCTCCTCGCTTCCGAGGAGCGACGGCGCAAGCTTCATGTTGAGGAGGGTACCGCCGGTCTTGACGTGGTCCATCTTGGCGGCGGAGGCGAAGACGGCGGTGGGGCCGCGTCGGTCCGCCCCCTGTACGGGCGAGATCCCTTCCGACAGCGGGGCGCCTGCCCGGCGGCCGTCGGCACTCGCCCCGCACACGGAGCCGAAGTAGATGTGGCAGGTGGTGGGCAGCATCTCCAGGCGGTGCACGCCGCCGCGAGGGTCGGGGCGACCGTCGATGAGGCGAAAGGTACTGGCGAAGACCCGCTGCATGAGCGTGTCCGCCGCGTCGTCGTCGTTGCCGTACTTGGGCATGCGGTGGAGGAGGCGGGCGCGCAGCGGTTCATTGCCGGCGAAGTCGGCGTCGAGGAGGGCGACGAGGTCGGCCAGGGGCATGGCCCGCTCCTCGAAGACGAACCGGCGGAGGGCGGCCAGGGAGTCGGTGATCGTGCCGATCCCCACCGCCTGGATGAAGGTGTTGTTGTAACGGGCGCCGCCGGCGTTGTAGTCGAGGCCGCGCGCGATGCAGTCGTCGATGAGGACGGAGAGGAAGGGAGCGGGCATCTCGGTGGCGTAGAGGCGGCCGATCACGTTGTTGCCGCGGATCTTGATGTCGAGGAAGTGGGCGAGCTGGGTCTCGAAGGCCGCGTACAACGCCTCGAAGGTGGCGAGGGAGGCTGGCGTGCCGGTGGCGGGGCCCAGGCGCCTCCCGGTCCGCGGATCGATGCCGTCGTGGAGGGCGAGCTCCAGCACCTTGGGGAGGTTGAAGTAGCCGGTGAGGATGTAGGCTTCCTTGCCGAACGCTCCTACCTCCACGCAGCCGGAGCAGCCGCCGGCGCGGGCGTCGATCAGCGTCTTGCCCTGCCGGAGCTGCTCCGCCACCACCACGTCGGCGTTGAACAGGGAGGGGAAGCCGTACCCCTTGCGGATGACGCGCAGAGCGTGGTGGAGCAGCTCGTCCGGCGTGACGCGGGCGAGCTGGAGGTTGGAGGAGGGCTGGAGGAGGTGCAACTCGTCGATGACATCGAGGAGGAGGTGGGACAGCTCGTTCGAGCCGTCGCGGCCGTCGGCGAGCAGGCCGCCCAGGTTGATGTTGGCAAAGTCGGTGTAGGTGCCGCTCTCGGCCGCGGTGACCCCCACCTTGGGCGGCGCCGGATGGTTGTTGAACTTGATGCAGAAGCACTCGAGGAGTTCGCGCGCCGACGCCTCGTCGAGGGTGCCATCGGCGAGTCCCTGCCGGTAGAAGGGCAGGAGGTGCTGATCGAGATGGCCCGGGCAAAAGGAATCCCAGCCGTTGAGCTCGGTGATCACGCCCAGGTGGCAGAACCAGTAGCTCTGCAACGCCTCGTGGAAGGTGCGCGGGGCGTGGGCGGGGACGCGGCGGCACACCTCGGCGATGCGCAAGAGCTCGGCGCGCCGCCGCGGCTTGGCGCACGCGGCGGCCTGCGCCTCGGCCAGGGCGGCGTGGCGTTCGGCCAGGAGGATGAGGGCGTCGCAGGCAATGGCCATGGCGGTGAGCTGCTCGCGCTTGTCGAGGGCGGTGGGGTCGGCGGCGACGTCGAGGGCGGCGAGGGAGCGAGCGATCTCGGCCTTGAAGTCGAGCAACCCGCGGGAGTAGATCTTGTCGTCCAGGACCGTGTGGCCGGGGGCGCGCTGCTCCATGAACTCGGTGAACACGCCGGCGTCGTAGGCGGCCAGCCAGTCGGGCGGCAGGAGCGCCATCATCCGATCGCGCAAGGAGCGCCCGCGCCAGTAGGGGATGACGGTCCGTTCGTAGGCGTCGAAGCACGCGTCGCCGACGCGGTAGGCGGTCTTGGGGCGGCTGTCGAGGATGTGGAGATCTTCCAGGGAGTGGCAGGTCAGCTCGGGGTAGGTGGGTACCTCCTTGGGCCGAGCTCCCCGTTCGCCGACGATGAGCTCGTCCTCGCCGATCCAGATGCGCTTGTGGCGGCACAGGTACTCGAAGGCCCGGGCCCGCATCACCGGCACCGAGTAGCGGCCGAGGTGCTCCTGGTAGAACGCCGTGAGCAACTCGGCGCGTTCGCTAGACACGGTCGGGACGGCTTCGAGGCTCGCCTCTCGCAGCTTCGTGGTTCGCTCGTTCATCGCCTAGGCTCCCACGGTGGTTTCGACGCCGGCGGCGGCGAGGATGGCCGCCAGCCGATCCAGATGGTCGCGCGGCGGCGCGGTAAAGGGCGCGTGGCCCTGCGGGCTCCCCAGCCGCGCCGCCTTCGCCGTGCCGGTGGCGTGGTAGGGGAGGAGGGAGATGCGTTCCACCACGCCGAGGGAGGTGGCCAGTCGGGCGAGGGCGTGGACCGTCGCCGCCTCGTCGTTGTAGCCGGCGATGAGGGGCATGCGCAGCCAGATGGGAACCCCCACGGCGGCAGCCGCGGCCAGGTTGTCGAGCACCGTCGGAAGCGGTGCACCGGTCGCCGCCTCGTGGCGCGCCGGGTCGAGGTGCTTGACGTCCCAGAGGAGGAGATCGGCGCGTCGGGCCACCTGGGTGACCACGGCGCGGGGGGCGACGCCGCAGGTGTCCACCGCCGTGTGGAGCCCGGCCGCGCGGCACGCTTCGAGGCAGGCGAGGAGGAACTCCGGCTGGGCGAGGGGCTCGCCGCCGGAAAAGGTCACGCCGCCCCCCGAGGTGGCAAAGGCCAGGGCGTCGCGGCGGATCTCCGCCACGAGGGCCGGCACGCGCCACCGTTCGCCGAGGCGGCGGCGAGCCGCCGACGGGCAGGCATCGAGGCAGGCACCGCAGGCCGTGCAGCCGTCCTCGCCGAGGAAGGCCCCGGAGGGGAGGGGGCCGTCTTGGCGCGGACAGGCGTCGCGACAGGCGCCGCAGGCGAGACAATGGGCCTCGATGACCACCACCTGGGGGGCCGAGGCCACCCCTTCCGGGTTGTGGCACCAGGGGCAGCGCAAGGGGCAACCCTTCAGGAAGACGGTGGTGCGGATCCCCGGCCCGTCGTGGAACGACGCGCGCTGGACGTCGAAAACGGTGCCGAGCAAGTCGGAGCGTGCCACCGTCGCACCTCGTCCGACACGCTAGGCCAGGTGGTCGCTCGCGTCTAGTACGATTGCCGAGGGATCGCTCGCCGATGGGCACACCCGGAAACGACGAGGGGCATGGCGACGGAACGGCCGTGGGCGACATGCCGGGCCTCGTGCCGGCGCTCGCGGCGCTGTTCGACCGACTGCCCGAGGTGGTGTTCTTCGTCAAGGACCGGGAGGGTCGCTACCTCCTCGTCAACGAGACCCTGCTCCGTCGCCTCGGCCGCCCGGCGGCGGCGGTTCTGGGGCGCACCGCTGCCGAACTGTTCGCGCCGCCCCTCGGGGAGCGCTACCTGGCCCAGGACCGGCAGGTGCTGCGCAGCGGTCGCCCCCTCGAAGACCTCCTCGAACTGCACCTCTACCCCGACGGTCGCGAGGGGTGGTGCCTCACCACCAAGCTGCCCCTGCGCGACGCCGTCGGCACGGTGGTGGGGGTGTGCGGCGTGTCGCGGGACGTCCCGCGACCGGCTGCCGGGGAACCCCTCGAGGAGCTGGCCGCGGCCCTCGCCCGCATGCGCGAGGGGTGCGGGGAACGACTGGTGGTCGCCGAGCTCGCCGCCGCCGCCCACATGTCCGTCTACCGCTTCACCCGGCGGGTGCGCGCCCTCTTCGGTCTCACGCCAGCGCAGCTCATCGGAAGGACCCGTATCGACAAGGCGCGCGGCCTCCTCACCGGCAGCCGCATGCCCCTGGCGCAGATCGCCCTGGAGTGCGGCTACTGCGACCAGTCGGCCTTCACTCGCCAGTTCCGCAGGCTCACGGGGCTGACGCCTGCCCAGTACCGGGCGAGCAGTCTTCGGCGGGGGTAGCTCGCCGCGGCGGGGTCGATGCCCCTTTCTGGCAGAATAGCCATGTGGAAAGCGAAACGGTCCGCACGCTGCTGCGGCAGGTCCCGTTTCTCGCCGGGCTGCCCGGCGGGATCTTCGACGAGCTCGCCGCCCTCGCCACCGTCCAGCGGGTGGGCAAGGGAAAGGTGGTGTTTTGCGAGGGGGAGCGGGCCGACTTCCTGCCCATCCTCCTGACCGGTAAGGCCAAGCTGGCGCGCACCGGCGCCGACGGGCGCGAACAGGTGCTGCACGTGGTCCGCGCGCCCGCTTCCTTTGCCGAGGCAGCGGTGTTCGGCCCCCGCGTGTTCCCGGCCGAGGCGGTGATCCTCGCCCCGGGGCTCCTCGCCACCATCCCCACCGCCCGTCTGCTGGACCTCATCGGCAGGCGGCCCGAGGTGGCCATGGCCCTGTTGGCCTCCATGTCCATGTGGCTGCGGCGCCTCGTCGATTTGGTGGAAGGGCTGTCGCTGCACACCGTCGAGGAGCGGGTGGCGGCCTACCTGTGGTCCACCTTCGTGCGTTCCGGTCGCCCCCTCCTGCCCGGCGCCCAGGTGACCCTGGAGGACCCCAAGCACCTCGTTGCCGCCCTCTGCGGCACCGCGCCGGAGGTCCTGTCACGGACCTTCCGCAAGCTCGACGAGGGCGGTGCGGTGCGGGTGGACGGCCCCCTCGCCACCCTCCTCGACCCGGCGAAACTCCATCGGCTCGCCGAGCCGGCCTCCGGATGAGCCGCGGCCCGTGCCGCGCCGGTGTACCCCCTCACCGCGAGGCGGCAAGGGCCTCCACCATCCGCCGCAGCTCGGCGATTTCCGCCTGCTGCGCCTTCGCCACCTCGACGAGGAACGCCGTGAGCTTCGCGTAGTCGAGGGAGCGGTAGCCGTCCTTGCCCTGGGTGACCAGGGAGGGCAAGACCTCTTCCACCTCCTGGGCGATCATGCCGATCTCGCGGCGCTCCGAGGCGTGCTGCATCGGCCCCTGCGAGCGGTCCCAGTTGAACGCCACGCCGCGCAGGCGCGCGAGGGCAGCGAGGATATCGAGCTCCTCGGCGAGCGGCACCACGGCGGTCTTCAGCCGCGCGTCGGAAGGGCCGGAACATGTGCCGAGGACGCCGCCGCCGATATCGCAGATGGGGTTTCCGGGCGCAGTGGGAAGGACCGAGGCGCCGAGCCGTCCGTTGACCCAGAGGCCGGCTCCGACGAAGCCCGCGCCTGGCGGTGCGTTGACGACCACCTGGCTGGTCGAAAAGTCCCCCCAGACGAGGTCGGTGGCCGAGCTGTTCGCAATGTGGAGCTTGTTGGAACCCGTTTCGTTCAACCCCGCCTGGTGGCCGAGGGCGACGTTGCCGCTCTGGCCGACGGCCACGTTGCCGAGGGCCATCCAGCCGACGGCGGTGTTGCCGTGGCCGGTCTGGTTGGTCATCAGGCTGCCGGCCCCCACCGCCGTATTGTTGTTGCCGGAGGTGTTGTCCCGCAGGGCGAGGTCGCCGTTGGCGGTGTTCTCGTTGCCGGTCTGGTTCGCCCACAGCGACTTGTGGCCCGTCGCAGCGTTGTAGCCGCCCTGGGTATTGCTGTGCAGGGCGAAGGCGCCCACCGCCGTGTTGTGGACGCCGTTGTCGGTGCTGGTGGGTTGGTTGGCGAAGAGGGCCTGATAGCCCACCGCCGTGTTGGCGCTTTCCCAGACAGTGTTCGAGTTGCTGAACGACTGCGTGAGGAGCGAGTTCACGCCTACCGCTGTGTTCTGCCCCGCCGTGGTGTTGTTCTGGAGAGCGAGGGCGCCGACCGCGGTATTCGAATAGCCGCCCGTGTTGAACTGGCTGCTGCCGACGCCGATGGCAGTGTTGTAGGAGCCCGAGGTGGTAGCTTTCAAGGCGTCGGTCCCGACGGCAACGTTGTTCCAGCCGGTGGTGAGGGAGGCGAGGGCGGTGCGGCCGATGCCGGTGTTGTTGGTGCCGTCTGCCCCGCTGCCGCCCAGGGTGAAGTTGCCGGCGCCGTAGCCCAGGAAGGTGTTCGACAGACCGGCGGAGGGTTCGTAGGCGTGCAGGAAGGACGTCGGGCCCAGGTACACGACGCCGGTCGGGGCGTTCGTGGTCTGCGGCAGGCGCAGGTTGCCGTTTTCCACATGCAGGCGCTGCTGCGGGCTCGGCGTGCCGATACCGAGGCGCTTGTTGGTATTGTCCCAGTAGAAGCTGCCGGCATCCTGGGCGAGGCCGCCGCCGCTGCCGAAGGTCACGCCGCCGTTGGCGAGCCCCGTCACGTTGGCGGCGGTGCCGGAGATGTTGATGCCGTAGGTCCCCGAGAGCCTGCCGCTGGGGACGGTTCCGGAGAGGAGCTGGGTCGCGTTGAGGTTGGTGAGGCCCGACCCGTCGCCGGTGAAGGAGGTGGCGTCCACCGCCCCGGCCTTGACGGCTCCCGACGCCCCCACCGCAAAGTACGAGTACGCAAGACGCTCGGGCGAAGGCGCCCGGGGCTCGACGCGGCCGCGGACGCCGCTGCCGCCGTCGGGCGTTGTGGCGCCGCTGCCGGGCGTCACCGCGCCCTCGCGGGGCCTCTCGCGGGGCGTTTCGGGGATGCCGGGGAGGGCGGTCCCCTCGGCCACCACCTCGAACCACGCCGCCTGGGACCAATTTGGTCCGCCCTCGGCGGTCAGGGCGCCCACTCCCCAGGCGTAGGTGCCCGCCGCCAGGCACTCGCCGAGGGCCGGCGTCCAGCTCGCCGCGGCCGCCGGCAGGTGCCTGTCGACGACCAGCACCGGTGGCGCACTCTCGTAGGCCGGCACGGCGTAGATGGCCAGCCGGAGGGAAAGGGCGCCAGGGCTGGGTGCCCAGGAGAAGGTCGGGCAGGGGGACAGGGTTCGTTCGATGCGGTCGGCGCTGCCCGGGGAGACGGGGAGCGGCGGCTCGAGGGCCAGCACCGTTGCGGCAAGGCACACCACTGCTGCGGTCACGAGGTGACGTCGGGGGGATTCCATCGCATGCCTCCTTGTACCTGCGCTTTGCGTGCAGGATCGGTCTTGCGACCAGTATAGGCCGCAGGGGCACGAGGCGCCAGAAAGCGGGCGCGGCCGGGCCGCGCACCGGGTGGCCCGTGCGGTCGGAGCCCTGCAACCAGCCAGGGCAGCCGTTGCCCTGGCGGCGCGCAGGTCGCGACCCATGTATCCTTGGCACGTCGACCGCGAGGTGGCGGGTGAACGTGCTCTTCATCGGGGATGTGGTGGGCAAGGTGGGGCGCCGGCTGCTGGCCGAGAAGCTGCGCCGTCTGCAGGCGGAGGTCGGTGCGGACTTCACCGTTGCCAACGTGGAAAACGCCGCCGGCGGGTTCGGCCTCACCGACGCCGTGTGGGCCGAGCTTCGCCGGCTGCCCATCGACGCCTACACCTCGGGCAACCATATCTGGGACAAGCGGGAAACGACGGCCATCCTCGACGGCGAGCCCCGCCTCTTGCGCCCGGCCAACTATCCGCCAGGCAACCCGGGGCGCGGCTTCTGCGTCCAGGAGAGCCGCAGCGGCGTGCCCGTCGGGGTGATCAACCTGCAGGGGGTGACGTTCATGACCCCCATCGAAAGCCCCTTTGCCGTGGCCGAGCGGGTGCTGGCCGAGATCGGCGACAGCGCCCGCGTGATCGTCGTCGACATGCACGCCGAGGCCACCTCGGAAAAGCAGGCCATGGCGTGGCACCTCGACGGACGGGTGAGCGCGGTCCTCGGCACCCACACCCACGTCCCCACCGCCGACGAACGGCTGCTGCCCAGGGGCACCGCGGCCATCACCGACGTGGGCATGACCGGGCCCTACGAGGGGATCATCGGCTTCAAGCCGCGCGGCGTGCTGGAGCGCTTCCTCCTCGCCACCCCTCGTTCCTTCGAACCGGCCACCCGCGGCGGCGCCCTCTGCGGGGTGGTGGTGGAGGTGGACGAGGGCACGGGCAAGGCCCTGGCCATCCGCCGGGTCCGGGTGGCGGAGGAGGGGCTCGACACCGGGCAGTGATGGCCACCGCCTCCCCCGTGTCGGTCCTCGTGGCTGCCCGCGACGAGGCGGCCACGCTCCCGGGCGCGCTGGCGAGCGTGCGGGCGTGGGCCTCGCAGGTGGTTGTGGTGGTGGACCCGCGGACGACGGACGCCACAGGCGAGGTGGCGGCGCGCCTGGGAGCTCGGGTCTTCGAGCACCCCTTCACCGCCTCGAGCGACCAGCTCGGCTGGGGGATGGCGCGCTGTGCCCACGACTGGGTCTTCATCCTCGACGCCGACGAGCGGGTGGACGCGCGGCTTGCCGCTGCCATCGGCGATACCCTCGCCGCCCCCACCTGTCCGGCGTACCGGGTGCGGCGCCGCAACGTGGCCTTCGGCCGCCCCCTGCGGTTCGGGGACTGGGGGGGAGACCGGGTGGTCCGCCTGGTGGACCGACGGCAGGTGACCCTGGTCGGCGGCATGCACTTCCGGGTGGAGGCGAGCCGGGTCGGCGCTCTGTCAGGGCATCTCGAGCACCACACCCTCCGCTCCTTCCAGCAGTACCTGCCCAAGCTCCACTGCTACGCTGCCGAGGGCGCCGCGAATCTCGTCGCGGCCGGTGCCCGGGCGGGGATGGGTCGGGCGGTGCTGCGGGCCGCCTGGCGGTTTTGCCGCGCCTACCTGCTCCGCCTCGGGGTCCTCGACGGCGGGCCGGGTCTGGCCGTGGCCGCCCTGTCGGCCTACGGCACCTTTCTCAAGTGGGCCATGGCGTGGGAGCTGGGGCGCCAGAGGCGCGGGCAGGGCGGCGCGACAACAGCGGACGGCCAGCGCCCATGAGCGTTCGTCACCTCGCCCGCAGCGCCGTATCGTTCCCCCGAACCGCGACGGCGCGTTTCCGCCGGACGGCGGGGTGCCGCGACGCGCCGGCCGGCGCCTCCGTACACCAGGCATGATGGGGCCGCGGCGCGCGTTGCTCGATCTTCCCAACTGGCTCGGCGATGTGCTGCACGCCCTGCCGGCGGTGCAGCGGCTCGCGACGGCCACGGCCGGGTGGCAGCTCCTGGTGGCCGTGCCGGAAGCGTTCCTGCCCCTCGCCCGCCTGGTGGGCGTGGCTGCCGTGGCCCGCCCCCCCGCCGCCGGGTGGCGGTGGGCGCGCCGCGCCCTCGCCGGTGACCTGGCCCTGGCCCTCACGGCCCGTCACTCGACCCGGGCCAAGCTGCTCCTCGCCGGGACGTCGGCCCGCCGCAAGCTCGCCAGCCGCGGCCGCGGCGCCGCCCTCGTCGGGCTCGAGACCTTTGCCGTCGATCGAAGCTTGCACCAGCGACACGACCTGGACGCCGCCCTCGCCGCCCTCGGCCTTGCCGGGGTGGACGAGCGGCCGTACCGCCTCCAGCTGCCCGCCGCGTTGCGCCATCAGGGGGAACGGTGGCGGGCTCGGGTGCGCAAGGGCGGACCGCTCGCCGTCCTGTTGCCGGGGTCGAGCCACCAACCCGACAAGCGCTACCCGACGGTCGCGTACGCCGAGGTGGCGCGGCGGCTCCTCGCACAGGGTGTCACGCCGGCGATGCTGGGCGGTCCGGGGGACGAGGCGGTGGTGAGCGTCCTGGCACAGGTCGAGGGGGTGCGCCTCGCCCCCGTCGCCGTGCCCGTGGACTTCGCCGCCGCCGTACTGGCCGTCTGCGACGTGGCTATCGGCAACGACTCGGGGCTCACCCACCTGGCGGCGGTGGTGGGGTGTCCGACCGTCGCCCTCTACGGCCCGACGGATCCCGCCCGCACAGCGCCGGTGGGCGGCGCGACCATTCTCGCGACCAAGGGCTTTCACGGCGCGGCGAGCTGGGCGAGTCTGCCCCCCGCCGAGGTGGCCGCCGTGGCCTGCGCGGTGCTGGAGCGGCCACCCGGCGGAGGACTTGCAGCGCGAGGGCGACGGCAGTATGATGCCGACGGCGGTGGGCCGTTAGCTCAACTGGCAGAGCAAGGGACTCTTAATCCCTAGGTTGTAGGTTCGACTCCTACACGGCTCACCAGTTCCCGTCTCGCGAAAGTGGCGGAACTGGTAGACGCGCGAGACTTAGGATCTCGTGGGCTCAGGCCCCTGGGGGTTCGAGTCCCCCCTTTCGCACCAGTTGGAGCACGCATGGCACATACCGTGGAACGCATTTCCCCCTGTCGGGTCGACATCGAGGCCAGCGTCGACGAGGCACGCACGGCGGCGGAACGGGAGCGTGTCACCGCCACCTTCGTGCGCAAGGCAGCCCTGCCGGGGTTTCGTCGTGGCAAGGCGCCGCGGAACCTGGTGGAGCGGCGATTCGCGAGCGAGATCGAGGAGGAGCTCCAAGAGGCGCTGTTGCGACTCGCCTGGCGGGAGGTCCTCGACACCAACCCGTTCCGACCTGCGGGCCCGCTGGAGGTGAAGGAGGCGCGCGTCGACGTCGAAGGCAGCTTCCACCTCCGCGGCGAGGTCGAAGTCTTTCCGGAGATCCAGGTGGAACCGGTGACCGGCTTCACCCCGCCCCCCTTCGAGGTGATGCCGACGCCGGAGGAGGTGGAGGAGCAACTCCTCGCGCTCCGCCAGCGGCAGGCCGTGTGGGAGCCGGTGGAGCACGAGCCGGTTAGCGATGGGCTGCTCGTCGAGGCGGAGATCTTCGGTGAGTTCCCCGACGGCGGCGGCGAGCCGTTCCACCAGGAGCGCACCCTGTTCAAGCTGGGGGCCTCCGAGGTCTACCCGGAGATCGAGGCGGCGGTGCGCGGGCATGTGGTCGGCGACGAGGTGACCGCCCTGAAGGTGCTGGGGGAAGAGGTCGGCCCGGAGAAGATGGGGAAACGTGTCGCCTATCGCATCGTTATCAAGGGGTTGCGGCGCCAGCGTGTACCCGAACTCGACGATGCGTTCGTCGCCTCGCTGGGGGTGGACGGGGGCGTCGAGGCGCTGCAACGGCAGGTTGCCCGTCGACTGGTCGCCGAGAAGGTGCGGCAGCGGCGGGAGGTGTGGCAACAGGCGCTGGTGACCCATCTCCTGGGCGGGCGGACGGTGGCGTTGCCGCCGCGCCTGGTGGAGGAGGAGACGCAGGAGGAGGTGGTGCGCTTCGCCCGGACCCTCGCCGAGGGTGGCGTGGACCTCGACAAGGCCGACATCGACTGGCGGCGCGTCCGGGAGGAGATGCAGCAGCGCGTCGAGGCGCGGATGCGCCGGGAGCTGGTCCTCGACGCGGCGGCCGACGCCCTCGAGATCGCCGTGGCCGACAGCGAGGTGGACGAGGAGGTGCAGCGACAGGCCCGGGCGCTGGGGGTGCCCTTTGCCGAGCTCAAGGGCAACCTGGCGCGCAAGGGTGGACTGGCAGGAATTCGCGGTATCCTGCGACGGGAGAAGGTGCTGCGGGCGGTCCTCCCGGAACTGGACACCATCCCGGCCGATCTCCCGAAAGGGGAGTGAACCGATGCTGGTCCCCATCGTGGTCGAGCAGACGAGCCGCGGCGAGCGCGCGTACGACATCTTCTCGCGCCTGCTCAAGGACAACGTCGTATTCCTGGGCGAAGCCATCGACGACCACGTGGCCTCCCTGGTCATCGCCCAGCTGCTCTTCCTGGAGGCGGAGAACCCCGAGCGCGACATCTTCCTGTACATCAACTCGCCAGGCGGCTCCATCAGTGCCGGCCTGGCCATCTACGACACCATGCAGTACGTGAAACCGGACGTGGCCACCATCTGCCTGGGCCAGGCAGCGTCCATGGCGGCGGTGCTGCTGGCCGGCGGCACCAAGGGGAAGCGGTACGCCCTCCCCCATGCCCGGGTGGTGATCCACCAGCCCCTGGCCTTCGGGTTGCAGGGGCAGGCCACGGACATCGACATCCACGCCAAGGACTTGCTGCGCCTGCGCGGGCGCCTCAACGAGGTGCTCGCTGCGCACACCGGGCAATCCATCGAGCGCATCAACGCCGATACCGAGCGGGACTTCATCATGGAGGCGGCAGACGCGGTGAAGTACGGTCTCGTCGATCGGGTGATCGAGCATCGGGAATAGCGGAAGGTCGCGGATGTTTGCTGGACGGGGTGTAGAATGACGGAGGGGAAGGGTCGGTGGTGACCAGAGAGACCGCCTCGGAGCTGTTGCGCTGCAGCTTCTGCAACAAGTCGCAGCGCGAGGTCCGCAAGCTCATCGCCGGTCCCAACGTCTACATCTGCGACGAGTGCGTCGACATCTGCCTCGACATCATTGCCGAAGATCGCGCCCGCGAAGCGCGGGAATCCCGCCCCGATCTCCCCAAGCCGGCCGAGATCAAGAACTTTCTCGACGACTACGTGATCGGCCAGGAACCGGCCAAGAAACGCCTGGCGGTGGCGGTCTACAACCACTACCGGCGGATCGACTACCTCACCCACTCGCCGCGCCCCGACGTGGAGCTGTCCAAGTCCAACATCCTCCTCATCGGACCCACGGGGACCGGCAAGACCCTCCTGGCCCAGACCCTGGCGCGCCTCCTCGAGGTGCCGTTCACCATCGTCGACGCCACCACCCTCACCGAGGCAGGGTACGTGGGCGAGGACGTGGAGAACATCCTGCTGCGCCTCTACCAGGCCGCCGAGGGCGATCGGGAGCGGGCCGAGCGCGGCATCGTCTACATCGACGAGATCGACAAGATCGCCCGCAAGCAGGACTCGCCCTCCATCACCCGCGATGTCTCCGGCGAGGGGGTGCAGCAGGCGCTCCTCAAGATCCTCGAGGGGACGGTGGCCAACGTGCCGCCGCAGGGGGGGCGCAAGCACCCGCACCAGGAGTTCCTCCAGATCGACACCACCAACATCCTGTTCATCTGTGGCGGGGCCTTCGTCGGGCTCGAGGACATCGTCGCGCGCCGCCTCAATCAAAAGTCCATCGGCTTCCAGGCGCATATCCTGTCGGCCGAGGAGCGGTCGGCCACGGAACTCCTCAAGGAGGTCCACCCCGAGGACCTGATCAAGTACGGGATGATCCCCGAGTTCGTCGGTCGGGTGCCGGTGGTGGCGACGCTCCACGAACTGGACCAGGAGGCGCTGGTTCGCATTCTCACGGAACCGAAGAACTCCCTGACCAAGCAGTACGAGACCATGCTGTCCTTCGAGGGGGTGAAGCTCCGCTTCACCGACGACGCCTTGAGAGCCATCGCCGACGAGGCCATTGCGCGGAAGGTCGGCGCTCGTGGGTTGAAGATCATTCTTGAGGAGCTGATGCTGGAAGTGATGTACCAGGTCCCGTCGCGTTCCGACGTGACCGAGATCGTCATCAGCCGCGAGGTGGTCGAGAAACGGGTGGTGCCCCTCGCCTCCATCCGCAAGGCCGGCTAGCTGCGCCTGGCGCCAGGGCCACGTTCCTTGAAGGTTTGACAAGGGGGTGCGATGACGAAACTATCGAGAGAGTTGCTTCCGGTGGTGCCGCTCCGCGACATGGTGGTGTTCCCGCGGATGAAGGCCGCCTTCGTGGTCGGCAGGCCCGCCTCGGTGGCGGCGCTGCAGCGCGCCCTGGAGGAGACCGGCAAGCGCCTCTTCCTGGTGACCCAGCGGGACCCGCAGCAGGACGAGCCCGGCGCCGCCGACGTGTATCCCGTGGGCGTGGTGGCGACGATCCTCCAGCACATGACCTTCCCCAACGGCACCATCAAGGTGGGGGTGGAGGGGGTTGCCAGAGGCGTGTTCACGGTCCTGCGCGAGCGGGAAGGTGTCGGCTACGAGGCGGAGATCGAGCTCGTCGTCCCGCCGCGCGTCGCCGACCCCCGGGTGAGCCGCTACATGTCCAACCTGGTGGGGCTGTTCCAGCAGTACGGCCGACTTTCCCAGCAGGTGGGGGTGGACGCGGTCCTGGCCGAGTTGCAGACGGAGGACCCCGATCTCTTTGCCGATGCGCTGGCGGCGGCGCTGCCGCTGGCCACGGCCGAGAAGCAGGCGCTGTTGGAAACCACCAACCCCCTCGAGCGCCTGCAGAAGCTCAACGACATCCTCGACCTCGAAATGGAAAAGCTCAATATCGACCGCCGCCTCAACGCCAAGGTCAAGAAGCAGATGGAGAAGGCGCAGCGGGAGTACTACCTGTCGGAGAAGATCAAGGCCATCAACGAGGAGTTGGGGCGCGCCGACACCAAGGAGGAGTACGAGGAACTCGCCAAGAAGATCGAGGCGGCCGGGATGCCGGCGGAGGTGAAGGAAAAGGCCCTCAACGAGCTGAAGCGCCTCGAGTCCATGGCCCCCATGTCGGCCGAGGCGACGGTCTCTCGCAACTACGTGGACTGGTTGCTCGCCGTGCCGTGGAAGAAGGCGACGCGGGAGATCCGCGACATCAAGCGTGCCGAGCAGGTGCTCGACGAGGACCACTATGGCCTCGAAAAGGTGAAGGAGCGGATCCTCGAGTTCCTGGCGGTCCGGCAGCTCGTCGCCAAGCCCAAGGGGACGATCCTCTGCTTCGTCGGTCCGCCAGGGGTCGGCAAGACCTCGTTGGCCAAGTCCATTGCGCGGGCCACCGGCCGCAAGTTCGTCCGTCTCTCCCTGGGGGGTGTGCGCGACGAGGCGGAGATGCGCGGGCACCGGCGGACCTACATCGGCGCCTTTCCCGGGCAGATCATCCAGATGATGAAGAAGGCGGGGACGGTGAACCCGGTGTTCCTCCTCGACGAGGTGGACAAGCTCGGCATCGACTTCCGCGGCGACCCGGCCGCTGCCCTGCTCGAAGTGCTCGATCCGGAACAGAATCACGCCTTCGTGGATCACTACCTGGACGTCGAGTACGACCTGTCGAAGGTGTTCTTCATCTGCACCGCCAACGTGACCCACACCATCCCGCCGGCCCTCCTCGATCGGATGGAGACCATCCAGCTTTCCGGCTACACCCAGTACGAGAAGCAGCAGATCGCCCAGCGCTTCCTCATCCCCAAGCAGATCGAGGCGCAGGGACTGAAGCGCTACGCGGTGACCTTTGCCGAGGAGGCGGTGGACCTGCTCATCGAGCGCTACACGCGCGAGGCCGGGGTCCGCAACCTGGAGCGGGAGATCGCGTCGGTCTGCCGCAAGCTCGCCCGCGAGGTGTTGAAGAAGAAGCTACCGCGCGGGACGGCCCTCGACGTCACCGCCGCCCGCATCGGCGAACTTTTGGGCAAACCCCGCTACCGGCTGGCGCGTCCGGGGGAGCGGGCGGAGGTCGGGGTGGCGACCGGCCTCGCCTGGACGCAGGTGGGGGGCGAGATCCTCGCCACCGAGGTGAGCCTGGTGCGCGGCAAGGGCAACCTCACCCTGACCGGGCAGCTCGGCGACGTCATGCAGGAATCGGCCCGGGCCGCGCTTTCCTACGTGCGGGTCCGCTCGGCGCAGCTCGATCTGCCGCCCGAGTTCTTCGAGCAGCGGGACATCCACGTCCACGTTCCGGAGGGGGCGATCCCCAAGGACGGGCCGTCCGCGGGGATCACCATGGCCACCGCGCTCCTGTCGGCCGTGGCTGGCGTGCCGGTGCGACAGGATGTGGCCATGACCGGCGAGATCACGCTGCGCGGCAAAGTGCTGCCGGTGGGCGGCATCAAGGACAAGGTGCTGGCTGCGTTTCGGGTGGGCATCGTCGAGGTGATCCTGCCCGCGGAGAACGAGAAGGACCTCGAGGAGATCCCCGAGGACGTGCGCAGCCGCATGCAGTTCCACCTGGTCAACGACATGGACGAGGTGATCGGCCTGGCCCTGCAGGGGCCGCTGCCCGCCCTGGGCGGGGCGAGCGGCACCGCGCAACCAGCGGTCACCGCCAACGGGATGGCCCACTAGAGGTCATGCGCATCGAAACCGTCGAACTCCGCGCCACCGTGGCGGACCACCGGCAAGGACCGGGTGAACCGTTTCCTCAGGTGGCCTTTGCCGGCCGGTCCAACGTGGGGAAGTCGAGCCTGTTGAACTGCCTGTTCGGACGACGGATCGCGGCGGTTTCCAAGGCGCCGGGCAAGACCAGGACGATCAACTACTACCTGGTGAATTCGCGGCTGTACTTCGTCGATCTGCCGGGCTACGGCTACGCCCGCGTGAGCCAGGGCGAGCGCGAAGGGTGGGGGGCGCGGATCACGGCCTACCTGCGCGACGAGGCTCGCCTTCGCCTGGTGGTGGGGCTGGTCGATCCCCGCATCCCCACCTCGCCCCTCGATGTGGAGCTGTCCCGCTTCCTGCGTGCCGTCGGCAAGCCGTTGACGGTGGTGCTGACCAAGGTGGACAAGATGAAGCGGGGCGCCCTCGCCGAGGCCATGCGCCGGACCCAGGCCGAGCTCGGCCTCGACGAGCCACCGCTGGCATGTTCCGCCCTCTCCCGCGAGGGCAAACCGCAACTTCTCGCCGCCATCGCCCGCGCGCTGGCGGCGTCGCGCGAAGGAGTGTAGAAATGTCCGAAAAAGCCCCACGCGGTCGCGGTCGAGGCCGCCGACGCCCCGCGGATTCCAACCCGGACGGCATCCCGGTCGTGCTCGACGAGGAGACCCAGGCAGCGGAGAGCAGCGACACCGAGGGCAAGCAGCGCCTCGACATCCGCACCCTCAAGGACATGTCCATTTCCGAGCTGACCCACGTGGCCAGGGAACTCGAGGTGGAGAACCCGGCCGGGCTGCGCAAGCAGGACCTCATCTTCAAGATCCTCCAGGCCCAGACCGAGCGCGAAGGTCTCATCTTCGGCGAGGGGGTGCTGGAGATCCTCCCGGACGGGTACGGCTTCCTGCGCGCGCCGGAGTACAACTACTTGCCGGGGCCGGACGACATCTACGTCTCCCCATCCCAGATCCGAAGGTTCAACCTGCGTACCGGCGACACGGTATCGGGGCAGATCCGACCGCCGCGGGAAGGGGAGCGGTACTTTGCCCTCATCAAGGTGGAGGCCATCAACTTCGAGCCTCCCGACGTGGCCCAGGAGAAGATCCTCTTCGACAACCTGACGCCGCTCTACCCCATGGAGCGCCTCAACTTGGAGGTGGAGGGGAACATGACCTGCCGGGTCATGAACCTCATGACCCCCATCGGCAAGGGGCAGCGCGGTCTCATCGTTGCCGCGCCGCGCACCGGCAAGACCATGATGCTGCAGGCGGTGGCCAACGCCATCACCACCAACCACCCCGAGGTGATCCTCATCGTCCTGTTGATCGACGAACGCCCGGAAGAGGTGACCGACATGCAGCGCTCGGTGAAGGGCGAGGTGATCTCCTCCACCTTCGACGAGCCAGCCTTCCGCCACGTGCAGGTGGCCGAGATGGTCCTCGAAAAGGCCAAGCGCCTGGTGGAACACCGACGCGACGTGGTGATCCTCCTCGACTCCATCACCCGCCTGGCGCGGGCGTACAACACGGTGGTGCCGCCCTCGGGGAAGGTCCTCTCCGGCGGCGTCGACTCCAACGCCCTGCAAAAGCCCAAGCGGTTCTTCGGCGCGGCCCGCAACATCGAGGAGGGGGGGTCGCTCACCGTCATCGGCACCGCCCTCATCGACACCGGCTCCCGCATGGACGATGTCATCTTCGAGGAGTTCAAGGGGACCGGCAACATGGAGGTTCACCTGGACCGGAAGCTCACCGACAAGCGCGTCTTCCCGTCCATCGACATCAACAAGTCGGGGACCCGCAAGGAGGAGCTGCTGCTCGAACCGTGGGAGCTCAAGCGCGTCTGGGTGCTGCGCAAGGTCTTGAACCCCCTCTCCACCGTGGAGGCCATGGAACTGCTCCTCGACCGCCTGGAGAAGACGCGAACCAACAAGGAGTTCCTCGATTCCATGAGCCAGGGATGAGGGGCGAACACCCCGGCACGCGGGGGCCTGAGGAGAACCTGCCCGCCCCCCAGCCAGGTCCGCACGAACCTCGTGCCATCGTGGGGGTGCACTACCTCAATGCGCGGCCGCTCCTCGCCGGTCTCGAGGAGGGCGTGGCCGCGCCGTTTCGCTACTGCTTCGCCACGGCGGAACCGGCCGAATGCGCCGTGGCTCTGGCCTGCGGCACCGCCGCTGCCGCCCTGGTGCCGGTGGCGGCGCTCCCGAACCTCGGCACCGTGCGGGTCGTCCCGAACCTGGGCATTGCCTGCCGGGGTGCGGTCACCTCCGTCCTCCTCGTCACCCGGGTGCCGCTGCCGGCGATTCGCCGTCTGGCCGCCCACGCCGCGTCGCTGACCTCGATCACGTTGGCGCGGCTGTTGCTGGCGGAGCGATGGGGCGCCCGGCCGCTGGTGGTGCCGGCGCGTCCTCCCCTCGAAGCCATGCTCGCCGAGGCCGAGGCGGCGGTGCTCATCGGCGATCCCGCCCTGTCGACCATCGGCACCACCGGCCTGTGCGAGGTGGACCTGGGTGACGCCTGGCAGGCGTGGACCGGGCTCCCCTTCGTCTTTGCCGTGTGGGCGGCACGCGCCGAGGCCCCGGCCGCGCTGGACACCCTCCTCGACGCCTCCCTGGCCCACGCCGAGGCCAACTGGGAGCGCCTCGTGCCGGTCTGGGCGGCCGCGCACCGGCAAAGCCCCGACAAGGTTCGCAGGTACTTGCGCGAGACCCTCCACTTCCGCCTCGACGACGAGGACCGGCGGGCGACCGAGGCGTTCCTGCGCCGTGCCGCGGCCGCGGGTGTGTTGCCCCCCGGCCCGCGGGGCTCGAGATGCACCCCCTGGTGACGAGCTCGGCCGCCGCTGGGCTTGGCGTCGCCGCGGCGCCGGGTCTTCGCGTGTCCGCCCGCGAGCGGTGGCGCTCGCCGGGGTCGTTTGACAGCAAAGGCGCGCTGTGCTATAAGCTTCTCCCCTTGGACGGGTGTCGGTAGGGGGAGTCATGTACGCGATCGTGGAAGCAGGGGGCAAGCAACACCGGGTCGAAATCGGCCAGCGCTGCCGGGTGGAGCGCATTTGGACGGGCGTCAACGCCGGCGACGAGGTGGTCTTCGACCGGGTTCTGGTGGTGCGGGACGAGGCGAGTGTCAAGGTGGGCAAGCCCCTCCTCGCGGGCGCCAAGGTGCGGGCGACGCTGCTTCGCCCGTTGCGCGGCGAGAAGATCATCGTCTTCAAGAAGAAGCGCCGCAAGGGCTATCGCCGAACCCGCGGTCACCGGCAGGATCTCTTCGAGGTCCGCATCGACGCCATCGAGGCGTGAGGAGGCAGCATGGCTCACAAGAAGGGTCAGGGGTCGAGCCGTAACGGGCGGGATTCCAACGCCCAGCGCCTGGGCGTCAAGCGAGGGGACGGGCAGCTCGTCAGCGCCGGGACCATCATCGTCCGCCAGCGCGGCACCCGCTGGAAGCCGGGCGTCGGGGTCGGCCGTGGCGGCGACGACACCCTCTTTGCCCGGGTGGCGGGACGGATCCGCTTTCGAGACCGCGGACGTCTGGGAAGGTTCGTCAGCATCGAGCCCGTAGCCTGAGGTTGGCGGCGCCGACCGATCCCATTCGATGTTTCTCGACGAAGTCCACATGTTCGTGACTGCCGGCGACGGCGGGCGCGGCTGCGTGAGCTTCAGGCGGGAAAAGTTCGTCCCCCGGGGAGGCCCGGACGGCGGTGACGGTGGCCGCGGCGGCTCCGTCATTCTCCGCAGCTCCAGGCACGTGTCCACCCTCGCCCACCTGTACAACCGGCACCACGTGAAGGCGCAGCGTGGCGAGCACGGGCGGGGCTCCAACGAGGCGGGAGCGGCAGGGCAGGACGTCGTCGTCGAGGTTCCGTGCGGCACCGTGGTCCGCGACCTCCCCTCCGGCGAGGTGCTTGCCGACCTGGTCCAGGAGGGGGAAGAGTTCGTGGTGGTGCGGGGGGGGCGTGGCGGGCGGGGGAACCAGCACTTCGCCACCCCGACGCGGCAGGCGCCTCGCTTTGCCGAGCCGGGGGAGAAGGGGGAGTCGCGCCACATTGCCCTCGAGCTCAGGCTCCTCGCCGACGTCGGGCTGGTGGGTCTCCCCAACGCCGGCAAGTCGACCCTCCTGTCGCGTATCTCCGCCGCCCGGCCGCGGATCGCCGATTACCCCTTCACCACTCTCACGCCGAACCTGGGGGTGGTGAGCCGCGACGGGGGGGCTCGGTCCCTGGTGGTGGCCGACATTCCCGGCCTCATCGAGGGGGCGCACCGGGGGGCGGGGCTCGGCCACCGCTTCTTGCGCCACGTAAAGCGTTGCCGGGTGCTCCTCCACCTGGTGGACCTGGCGAGCGGCGAACCCCTGGAGCACCAGGCGGCGGTGCTGCGCGACGAGCTGGCCTTCTTCGATCCGGAGCTCCCGACCCGGCCGTTCCTCCTGGTGGGCACCAAGGTGGACGCTGCCCAGCGCCAAGCGGCGCTGCAGGAGCTGGCAACCCTCGGGCGGAGCCTCGGGGCCGGCTGGATCGCCATTTCGGCTGTCACCGGCGAGGGGCTCGAGGAGCTCGTGCACCGCACCTTCGAGCTCCTGGAGACGGCGTGAGACGGATTGGCGTGTTCGGTGGTACCTTCGACCCTGTGCACGAGGGACACGTCCGCGCAGCACGCCACGCCATGGCCACCCTGGCGCTGGATCGAGTGATCTTCGTGCCAGCCGGTTCCCCTCCCCACAAGCTCGGCGAGCCCGTCACCGCCTATTGCCACCGCTTTGCCATGCTGGCGCTGGCGCTCCAGCACGACCCGCGCTTGCTGGTCGGCGATCTCGAGATGGACGCGACGGCGCCGAGCTTCACCGTCACGACCCTGGAACGACTGCGCGCCGCCTGGCCCGCCGACCGGCTGTTCTTCCTCATGGGCAGCGACTCCTTTGCCGAACTCACCACCTGGCACCGGTGGCGCGAGCTCCCCACCCTGGCGACCCTGGTCATCCTCGCCCGGCCGGGACGCAACGGGGCCGCCATGCCCCTCGGCGGTCCGCCGGAGTTCGAGCCCCGGCTGTGCACTGCGTCGGCGTGGCGCGCCGCCGGGGGCGAGGAGGAGGGGCGCATCGTCGTCCTCGACAACGAGGGGGTGGAGGTGGCCGCCACCGACCTTCGACGTGCGCTGCGGGCGGGGGTCGCGCGGCCGCCCCTCCTCGATCCGGCCGTTGCCGCCTACGCCGTCAAGCACCGGATCTACGAGGGGCAGGAGGACCATGGACGCTAGGCTCCTGGAGCACATCCGGCTGGTGCGGACCGCCCTCGAGGCCAAGAAGGCCTTTGCCATCGTGGCCCTCGACGTCTCGGCGCGCACCTCCATTGCCGACGCCTTCGTCCTGTGTTCGGTGGGCTCGCTGCGCCAGGCGCAGGCGGTGGCGGACGAGGTGGATCGGCTGCTCGCAAGCCACGGCCGGCGCGCCCTCTCCGTCGAGGGGTACCACGGCAGCGGCTGGCTGCTCATGGACTACGGCGATTTCATCCTCCACATCTTCTTGGAGGAGGCGCGCGAGTACTTTGCCCTCGACCAGTTGTGGGGCGACGCCCCCGACATCACCGCCGAGTTGCGCGCCGCCCTGCCGTGAAACCCCTCTTTCCGAGCCGCGACCCTGCCACCCTGCGCCTCGCCAGGTCGCTGGCCACGCTGGCGGCCACCGACGTGCCGCTGCTCCTGGAAGGGGAGACGGGGACGGGCAAGAGCTGGGTGGCCCGCCGCATCCACCTTCGGGGACGTCCCCGCCTGCCCCTTCTCGAGGTGGACTGCGGCGCTGTCCCGGAGGGGTTGTTCCCCGCCGAGATGTTCGGCCACGTGGCCGGGGCCTTCACCGATGCGACGCGGTCGCGCGCCGGCGCCCTGGCCCGGGCGGGCGCGGGGACCGTGGTCCTGGATCGCGTCGACGTGCTCCCGGCAGGGGCCCAGGTGAGCGTGCTGCGCGCCCTCGACGAGCGCCGTTTCGTGCCGCTGGGCGGCACGACGGCGGTGGCGCTGCGGGCCCGGGTGGTGGCCATCGTCGGCCCCGGCGTCCGGGAAGCGGTTGCCTCGGGTGCCCTGCGGGCCGACCTGTACCACCGGCTGGCCGGCTTTCACGCCGTCCTGCCGCCCTTGCGCGAACGGGCCGCCGATATCCTCCCCTTTGCCCGGGCCTTCCTGCGCCGGCAGGGGCGGCGGGGACGCCAGCTGCGGCTGACCGCCGACGCCGAGGAGGTGCTCCTCGCCCACTCCTGGCCGGGCAACTTCCGAGAACTGGCCACGGTGCTGCTGCGTGCCTGCCTGACCTCGGAGACGGACACCATCGACGCCGCCACCCTCGGGCTCGTCGCCAGCTGGGACGAAGTGGCGGAACGGGCCGCCGCCCGTCGCGTGCCGGTGCGCGAGGTGGTGCGCCGCTACGCGCTGCTGGTCCTCGCCCAGGAAGGGGGGAACGTGTCGCGGGCAGCCCGTGCCCTGGGGATCTCCCGGCGCACCCTGAGCCGCTGGCGGGGCGGGGCGTGAAGGAGGTGCTGCTGCTGTGGGCCGGCCGGCGGGGCGAGGCGGCTGTCGAGTCGTGGGCGGCTGCCTACGGCAGGCGGATCGGTCGGCATGTGGCCTTTCGGGAGGTTCGCCTGCGACCGGAAGGGGGACGGCAGGGGGACCCGGGCCGCGCCCGGGCCCGCGAAGGGGAGCGGCTTCTCGCCCACGTGACCCCGGCGGACGTGCTGGTGGCCCTGGACGAGCACGGCGCGCTGCGGACCACGCGGGAGCTGGCCGAGTTTCTTGCCGAGCGTCTTGCGCGCGGGCGGGTGGTCTTTGCCGTCGGTTCCGATCTGGGTCTCGACGGACGCGTGCTGGCGGCGGCAGAGCACACCCTCGCCCTGTCGCCCCTCACCCTCTCCCACCAACTCGCCCGCCTGGTCCTCCTGGAACAGCTCTACCGCTGCTTGGATCTTTTGGCCGGCGGCCCCTACCATCGTGGGGAGGCCGGGCCGGTCGGGTATAATCAGCCGCAGCGGAGGCGTCGGTGAAGGGAACCATCGACTTGAAACTGGTGCGCGCCCGGCTCGAGGCCAAGCGAGCCGAGCTCCTGGACGGTGTGGCGCGGGCTCGGGAGATCGGCGCCGTGGAGACCGACGCCGGTGCGCCGGACATTGCCGATCGTGCCACCAGCGCATTTGCCCGCGAGTTTTCCTTTTCCCTCTCCGAGAACGAGCGCGGGATGTTGCGTCTGATCGACGAGGCCCTCGCCCGCCTCGACAACGGCCGCTACGGTATCTGCGTCCACTGCGGCGAACGCATCGAACCGCCGCGCTTGAACGCCGTTCCCTGGGCGCGGCACTGCATCGCCTGCCAGGAACTCCAGGATCGGGGAGAGATCTGACGCCGCCCGCGGTTGCCCTCATCACCTGCCCAGACGACTACCTCCTCGAACTCGAGCGGAGCGACCGCGAGGCCGCCTGGCGGGCCGCCAACCCGGAGGGAGAGGTGGTGGTCTTTGCCGAGGCGCCACCGGTGGCGACCCTCCTTCGAGAGCTGGCCAGCCCGTCGCTCTTTGCCCCCCAGCGCCTGGTGGTGGTCCGGGACGCGGCCCCGTACCTGGACTCCTGCCCGAAGCCGAAGCGGCCCGCGAACAAACCTCGCAGCGAGCAGGCGGGCGAAGCAGAGGACGAGGAGCGCGACGGCGAGATCACCGAGGCGGCAGAGGAGCAGCCGGAAAAGGCGCCGAGCGAGGAGGTGCTGGCACTGGCCGAGGCGCTCGCCACCTTTTCCTTCTCCGGCGTCTCGCTGCTCCTCACCGCGGTGTGCGCGGCCAAGCCCGAAGGCTGTGTCGTGCAGGTGGTGGAGGGTCGCGGCGAGGTGAAGGTCATCGAGTTGCCACCGCCCCCCAAGCCGTGGGAAAAGCTGTCCCTGTCGAATGAGCAGCGCCAAGCGCTCGAAAAGGTGATCCTGCGGGCGGCGCCGGAGCTCGCAGGGCAGGAGGCGGTGTGCACGGCCCTGTGCAACGCCTACGGCTTCGAGCCGCGGCGCCTCGCCCAGGCTGCCCGGCAACTGGTCCAGAGCGGCGAGGTGAGCGTCGCGGCCGTGCACGCCCAGGCCGGGCTCGGCGAGCGCGCCCTCACCGAGCTCGAGGAGCTCCTCCTGGAAAGCGACCCGGCGCGCGCAGCGCACTGGCTCGCCGCCCTCCTCTCGGGGGGCGAACTCGCCGGCTGGCGGGGCGAGGCGGTCGCCCCCAAGAGCTTCGGCCGCGCCCTGGGCCACGCCCTCACCCGCGTGCTGCGGCAGGTCCTCGCCGTTCGCGGCCACGCCTGCCGCGCTGGCCTCGCCGCCGAGCTCGATCCGCGCCGCTGCGCCGCGAAGGGCTGGTACAACGACACCTTTCGCAAGCACCTGCTGTCGAAACTCCAGGCCGAGATCGCCGCGCACCCCGCCTCCCCCGTGGACGGCAAGCCCAGGAAGCCCCTCACCCCCTGGGTCCTGCATCGTCTCTTCAAGCTCGCTGCCCGCTACCCGGAGACCGCCCTCCTGCGCTGCCTGGTCCAGCTCGAGGAGCACAGCGTCGAGGTGGCCAAGGGGGCGGAGGCAGTGGCCATCGTCAGCGTGGCCCTGCACGAGCTCCTCGCCGCGGCTGTCGGGCCAAAAGCTCGTACAGCGCGCGCCGGCTGATGCCGAGCCGCCGCGCTGCCTCCCGCCGGGCCTCGGCAAGGGGGTAGCCGCTGGCCAGGGCCTCGGCCAGGGCTGCCGCGGCCGTGGCCGGCGCCACCGGCGGGGGGGGTGGGGCAGCGGGGGGAGCCACGACCAGGGTGTACTCCCCCCGCGGCGTCCAGGCCGGGGCCCGGGCGGCAAGTTCGCCGAGGGAGCCCCGCTCGGCCCGTTCGTGGAGCTTGCTCAGCTCGGCGAGGAGCACCGCCGGCCGCTCCGCGCCGAGCCCCTCGGCGCAGGCGGCAAGCTCTGCGGCCAGGCGGTGAGGCGAGAGAAAGAGCACCAGCGTGTGGGGCACCTCCGCCAGGGTGGCCACCTCGCGCCGACGAGCCACCGCCGTGGCCGGGAGAAAGCCGACGAAGGTGAAGGGGTACGGCGGCAGCCCGGCCACCGACAGGGCGGCAGTGATGGCGCTGGGACCGGGGACCGCGAGCACCGGGATGGCCGCGTCGCGACAGGCGCGGACAAGGCGAAACCCGGGGTCGCAGAGGAGCGGCGTGCCGGCGTCCGACACCAGGGCCAGGCTTTTCCCCTGGCGGAGCTCCTCGACGAGGGCGGGAACGAGGTGTCGTTCGTTGTGCTCGTGGAGGGCCCGCACGCGCGTCGTCACGGCCAGGCGCTGGAGGATCTTGCGGGTCTGCCGGGTGTCTTCGGCGATGATGCAGTCCACCGCGGCGAGCACCCGCGCCGCGCGCGGAGAAAGGTCGTCGAGGGTGCCGATGGGGGTCGCCACCACGTAAAGGGTGCCAGCCGCCACGGGCGACGCCTCGGCGGGTGCGTCGCCGCCCACGCCGTGCGCCGCTTCGGCCGTGCCCGTGCGGGTCATCGTTCGGGGTTGCGAGGCAGGATGCGGTCCACGTTGACGCAGCTCGACGACACCCGCGCCACCACCGTCGGGCGCCACTTGAAGCGGGAGCGGCGGTAGGCGAGGAGTACCGCGTCCACCAAGGCCGCCGGGAACCCCGCCGCGAGCAAGGCGTCGCGTCCCATCCCCCCCTCGTGGTGGAGGTGGAGGATGGGGTCGGCCTCCAGGTAGTCGAAGCCCAGTTCCCCCGCGTCGGTCTGGCCCGGCCAGAGGTCGGCCGTGGGCGGCTTGTCCACCACCACCGCTGGCACACCCAGGTGGCGGGCGAGGGGGAAGACGTGGGTCTTGAAGAGGTCCCCGAGCGGGTTCACGGAGGCGGCCGAATCCCCGAAGAGGGTGGAGTAGCCCAGGAGGATCTCCGACTTGTTGCTGGTGCCGAGCACCAGCCCGCCGACCTGACGGGCGCGGTCGAAGAGGGCGACCATACGGAGCCGGGCGGCGAGGTTGCCGAACCGCAGACGGTCGTTGCCCATGCCCAGGGCCAGAGCCATGGCGCGCGCGCCTTCCGACAGATCCACCACCTCGAGGGGGAGGGAAAAGGTCTCGGCCACGAGCTGCGCATGGGTGAGGCTGTCGGCGCTCGAAGTAGCGACGGGCAGCGCCAGGCAACGTACCCGTTCGGGGCCGACGGCGCGCGCCGCGAGCACCGCCGACACGGCCGAATCGACCCCGCCGGAGAGACCGACCACGAAACAGGACAGCCCCGACGCGCGCAGCTCCTCGGCCAGGAACGACTCCAGCGCCGTGGCCAGGAGGGGGACGTTGACAGGGGGCAGCTCACGCATGGTCGTTGGCGAGGGCCGCCTGCCAGAGCTCCAGCCGCTCGGCGTAGGGGATGGGGTGGAGGCTGCGCTGGTGGCGCGCCGTGGCAAAGGAGAGGTGGGTCACGACGAGGCTCTCCTCGAAGGTCGGCGCCGGCTCGACGAGGGCCGCACCGCGCGCGTCGACGGCCCAGGAGCCGCCGCCGAACATGATGCCCTCTTCCCAGCCGCACCGGTTGGCGAAGAACACCGGAGTGGCAAGGGTGGCGCCAATGGCCGTGACGATGGCGTGCCAGCGCCGCGTCCCACTTGCCTGGGGCCCGCTGTCCAGCTCGCTGGGGCCGCCGGCAACGACGAGAAAGGCGTCCACCTCCCGCCGGGCCAGCAGGACGGCGGTGGAAAGGTGCCAGGCGTCCTCGCAGATGAGCACGCCGAAGGTGCCGAGGCGCGAGGCGAGGGGGGCGAGATGGCGGCCAGGGACAAAGTACCGCCCCTCGTCGAACATGCCGTAGGTGGGAAGGTAAAGCTTGGCGTGGACGCCACGGACCTCGCCGCCTTCGAGGAGCAGGGCGGCGTTGGCGATGCCGCCACCAGCCAGGCGGATCGGCGCGCCCACGACCATGGAAAGCTCGCGACTTGCCGCACACAGCGGTGCCAGCCGCGGATCGTCCGTCTCCATGGCCAGCTCGTTGACCCCGTGGGCGAGAAGGTAGCCGGTCACCGACAGTTCCGGGAAGAGGACGAGGTCGGCCCCGGCGGCGCGGGCCCTGTCGATCATCTCGAGGTGGCGTTCGAGGTTGTGGGCGAGCTGTCCAGGGCAGGTGGCGATCTGGGCGAGGGCAACGCGAATGTCGCGCCGAGGTTGCGCCTGGCTCACGCGGCGAGTGTACCATGGGGCGTGCTGGCGACGGCCCTGGTCATGCTCGTGGCGGCGGTGGAGGTGGAGCGGGTGGTGGCCCTGGTCAACGGCGTGCCGGTGCTGACCTCGGACGTCGAGGTGGCCATGGCGACGGGGCTCGTGCCCCGCACGGCCGGGGAAAGCGATGCGGACTACCGGCGGGCGGTTGTCGAGGCGCTGGTCCAGCTCGAGCTGCGCTGGCAGGACCTCGAGGCCGCCGGCGCGGCCAGTCAGCTTCGCGCCGACCCCACCGCCGCCTGGGAGCGAGCCGCGGCCACGGCGGGCGGCGAGACGGCGCTGGCCGAGCGCCTGGCGGCTGCCGGTCTCGAGGTGGCGCTCGCCAGGTCCCTCGTCACCCGTGCCACCCTGGTGGAGGCCTACGTGGCGCGTCGCTTCGCTCCCTTTGCCCGCCCCACGGAGGTCGAGGTGCGCCGCGCTTGGGAGGAGGAGTTCGTACCGCAGCTGCGCCAGCGCGGCGAGGCGGTGCCGGAGTTCGAAGCGGTGCGCCCCACCGTCGAGGCCATCCTGCGCGAGCGCAAGCTCACGGCGGAGGTGGCGCGCTGGAGTGCGGAGTTGGAGGCGCGGGGCGAGGTGGTGCGCTACTTCTAGCCGACGACGCGACGGCGGTCGGTTCCCGCTGCAGGTGGCGGGCCAGCTCCACCCCTTCCCGAACCGCCAGCACGTAACCGACCGTTTCCCGGTAGGGAATGGCCGCTGCAAAGAGGGCGTCGCTCTCCGTGCCGAGGAGCCGCTGCCAGTTCGCCACCACCGTCTCGCCGGCGTTGTAGGCCGCCGCGACGAGGCCGAGTCGCCCGGCAAGGCGAGCGGCCAGGGTGGCCACCTCGCGGGCGGCGAGGGTAAGGGCCGTCGGCCCGTCCCACACCGCCTCCTCCGACGCGCCCAGCCTTCGGGCCGTCTCGGGCACGATCTGGGCGATCCCCAGCGCGCCGGCTGCGGAGCGCGCGGCATCGTCGAAGCGCGACTCGCGACGCACCAGCGCGACGAGCCACGACGCCTCGCTGCCCTCGGCCTGGGCTGCGGCCACCACCGCTGCCACCAGGGGTCGGGGGAGGATGTGGGGGAGGAGGGCATCGGGCACGAGCGTGGCGGGCACACCGCCCAGGGCGGCCCACAGACGCTCGCCGCAGTCGAGGGCGGCCGGGCCGTTGCCGGCGGCAGCCAGCACCGCGGCGCTCCAGGCCAGCTCGCCGGGGGTCGCCGTCGGGAAGCGGTGCGGGTAGAGGGTGGCCGCTTCCCGGTCGAGCCCCACCGCCCGCAGGGCGGCTGCTGGCCCCTGCCAGCGGCCGGGTTCGGGCAGTTGCCCGGCGAGGAGGGGCGCCCAGGCGGGATCCTGGGCGAGGGCGCGGGCAAGCTGGACGCGGGCCGCCGCCGCACCCTGCCCCACGGCCGTG
>FWPV01003118.1_pt1 | contig 34699 bp, 27 predicted proteins | sample 2228371 | NCBI WGS metagenome assembly FWPV01 (sample SAMEA103939776, study PRJEB20133) | metagenome | reverse complement strand
CTGGGAGTGGTTCTCAAGAGATGAACGGTTATGGAAGCGATGATTACATTTGTATGACAGTTCTTGGTGGACGAAATCCGATGTGTGAAGGACCGTTTAATCGAAACACAGTTATGACTTACTGGCTTATACATGATGTATGTGCTGATCTTGCAAGACAGGAAATGATAAAACACTCATTTGCTGATAATAATATACATAAACAAATCGTTGATTACAGCAAAGGAGGCAAAGTGATTGCTAATCGTGGTGAAGCTGACTGGGATATAAATGGATATACACTTCCAGAGTATGGATTCATTGCTGAATCTGACAAAAATAAAGCAATGGTTATCAAAAAAGATAATTTAATTTGTGCTTTCTCAGAATCATCGGATGCAATATTTGTAGATGCTAGACCACCAGAGCATTCTGGCGATATACCTATAGAAGTTACAATCTTAGGAGTTAAACACCTTGGTGGAAGAAAATTTGCATTATTAAGTAGGTGGAATGTTTATTCTCAGGTAAATGAACATGGCAGAACGTTCATTCATTTTACCAGTAAAACGATTCAACCTTCAGGTGAAAACATTGTATTTCAAAGTATTTTCCCAATAGGTCCTGAACAATGGCAAATACCAGGTGTTTACGATATTAGTGCATCTGCCGAGTTACCAGAAAATCTACCTCTGGGTGAGTATGACATACATTTTGGCATCTACCAGCCTGAGAATGATGGAAGAAGGTTAAAAATAATCGGTCCTAAAGATGATTATGGGAGAAGTATTGGTGGAAGTATAATGTTTTCTACCGATGATCATGGGAATTTATTTTTGAAATATAGTCCATCTGAAACTGATGAATATTACAGACGACTTAATTTGAAAAGAAAAATAATTGACTTTGGTTCTATAAAAACGAATGGAGCTTTTCGATTTATAAAAGGAAACAACTTACTGATACCTCTTCCAGGTAGTAGTGCTTTTGATGTAATACTGGACATAAAGGCTTTAGGTTTACCGGATGAAATAAATAGTGTTAAAGCAATTACTGAAAATGGTGAATCCAGAATAATTAGCTTTGATATAGTGCAAAGTCAACTAAAATTTAAGGTAGAACCAAATGTTTTTGCCTTTAAGATCAATTAAGAATCGAACAAGTTGTTTAATTTGTTTGTATTCGCTTTATTTATTGAACGTAATACTATAAAATTTAATAAATCAAACGCCCGATGAATCGGGCTACTACAAACATAACGACACAAAGTTTGTAGTAGCTCAATTTATTGAGCGTTATTTGTGTTATTTGTTTTATTTGTGTAATTTATGATTAATTTTCTATATAAGAGTTTTTATTTATAATAAATAACAAAGAGTGAAAGATGAAAAAACATTTACCTATCCTACTGCTTTTCATGCACTTTTAAGCTTTTCAAGCACTTCCTTTACTTCAGCATCATGTTTGCTTGAGTTTACTTTATCAAAGATAAAAGCAATATTTCCATTTGGGTCAATTATGAAAGTTTTTCGTTGAGCAGTTTTTCCTGTTAGACTAAGCACATCATACTTTTTTATTATCTCAAGTTTATCATCAGCAATCAGTTCAAAAGGAAGGTTGTATTTCTCTTTGAACCTCATTTGAGTTTCTATATTGTCAGAGCTAACTCCAAGTATTATAGTTTTTTGTTCACTGCCTGGCAAAACAACACCCATACTTGCAATATCACCATAGCTATCGCGAAGTGCACATGCTTCAGCAGTGCATCCTGGAGTGAATGACTTTGGATAAAAATATAATACAACCCATGAACCTTTTAGATCAGAAAGTTTAATATTTTTCCCGTTAGTAGCTGGTGAATCAAAATCTGGAGCTGGTTTTCCCAAACGTTCATCAACTTTGTTAGTAATTAGCAGATTATTAATCAAATATAAATAACACATAATAGATCACCTTTTCATTAAAGTTTATAAAACATGAACGATCAGTATAGCTATTGAAATATCTATTGCAATAAATATAGCAGATGCTGCTATGTTTGCCTGTTTGCCTATCTCTTCGCTTGCCTTAGCTTTAGGTAGAAAGACTTTATCTGTTATCCATTGACCTATTGATAGCAAGATTAGAGCAATAACTACATACAATCCGAAGGCTGAAAGGTCCATAGCCCAGGAAGTTGATTCTCCCATCATAGCTGACCTGACAATATATCCCATAGCAAACAGGAATCCTCCAAAGCCAATTCCAGCAGCAATATTGTTATCTTCACCTATAACTTTATGTATATCATATCTTGTTATTATCTGATACCAGAGACCAGCGATCACAAGAACTGCTTGTCCTAAAATAAAAAATACCAGACAAGCTAATAATCCTTGCCACCATCCTCCTGAGACTTCACCACTTACAGAAGCATTTATTATTAATCCTGTAGCAAGATATGAACCTGCCATGACTGCTGCTGTGCCTGAATTTCTATCTTCCACAAGTTCTTTCTGGTCATCAAATTTATATAATATTAATTTGTCATTGATAAAAGTTGATAAATTCATCAAAATTATTGCAATAATACTATATATTGCCATGGTCAGAGCTTCTTTTCCGAGTGTTTCACTTTCAGGTCCAATGACAACTCCTGCGATAGCTATTGCAAGACCTATATAATATCCTGCTAGAGCTATTCCAACTGCAGAATTATTTTTACCGGTAATTTCTTCATCGATCTTATAGCGTGTTAATAAATCATTTACCAGCTTGCCGATCCATATAGCTATTAATACAATTACAAGCACCGGCAGATCGTAAGTAACGACATACTTTAATATTTCAACTATTCTTTCACCTACCATTATTCCAACCTCCCTGATTTTAATTAACTACTTAAGCAACAAACAAGCATTTAATAAAAATTGCAAAATGAAGTTCTATCTTTAGCGATATTAACATAGCTGTTAAAAACTGTCAATAATATTTTCAAAATATTAATTTTGACTCTGTTCATTATAAAATGTTATAATCACCATGAAATAATTAAGTATAAATATAAACATGAAATAAAAAATGGGAGAATTCGAAAATGATTAAAGAGCTTAACTATGACGAAATAATAAGCATATTAAAAAATACAAAGATTAACGACCCAATACCAAAATATAGTGATAATGAAAGATGGGAAAAGATCATAAATAATCCATTACTTGCCAGATCTTTCCATGACTATGAAGATTTTCTAAACAAACTTTTAGAAGAGCCGCTTACATTGATTCCTGCATCTCTATATTTAAACTTTCGCAGAACAGGCAGTAGGTCACCTCATGATAATATAGTGTCTAATAGACGTTCAAGACTGATCTCTTTAGTAATAGGAGAATGCATAGAGCGCAAAGGTCGTTTCATGGATGCAATAATGGATACTATGTGGGCTATCTGTGAAGAAAGTTCATGGGTCATACCTGCTCATAGTAGAACAACTTTGCCAGAATATACAGATATAAAGTGGACTGACCTTGTATCAGCAGAAACTGGGAGGGTTCTTGCCGAAGCTATATATATGATCGGACAAAAACTTGATGAACACGATCCCATGATCTGTCAGAGAGCGATATATGAAATCAATAGAAGATGCTGGGAACCATATATAAAATATGATGATCAATGGTGGATGTTTGCAAAGAATCGACAGAAACTAAATAATTGGACAGCAGTATGTAATTGCGGTGTTGTTGGTTCTGCTATTCTTGCCATGAATGATCTGGATACGCTTGCAAAGATGATAGAAAAATGTCTTAAGTCAATGAATGACTTTCTAAAATGCTTTGATAAAGATGGTGGATGTGATGAAGGTCCAGGTTATTGGGGTTATGGTGTATCAAATTATGTTTGGTTATCGTATTTACTTGAGATGAGAACAGAAGGCAAAATTACATTGCTTTCTGCACCTGAGATGAAAGGTATAGCAATGTTTCCACAGCGAACCACTTTAAGTGGTAACAGTGTGGCTAACTTCTCTGATTGTTCTCCCAGAGTCAGCTTCTCACCTACGCTTATGTTCTATCTTGGCAATAGATTGGATATGCCACAGGTGAAGGCTTTTGCTCAGTATCAATATGAACTTAATTATGGTATTTCGGGTCGCACAAACGTCAGAGACCTGGCATGGGTTCCGGAACAAACTTTTGACGGAAAATGGAAACCAGAAAGGCACGTTTATTATCCAGAGATGCAATGGATGATAAGCAGGGCAGATGAAAATGATGAAAAAACTCTTATATTAGCGGCTAAAGGTGGTCATAACGCTGAAAACCACAATCAAAATGATATAGGAAGCTTTATAGTTCATTATGGTGGTGAATCACTTATAATAGATTTGGGAGCTGGAACATATACCAGAGATTATTTTAGCGCAAGAAGATATGAAATACTGGTGAACTCGTCATGGGGTCACAATGTCCCATTGATTAATGGTTATCAACAACCACCCGGTGCTCAATATCTGGCAAAAGTTTTATCTCACGGAAGCTCAGAATCAGAAGATTTCCTGGAGCTAGATATGAGCATGGCTTATCCATCACAGGCTGGGCTACAATCCCTGATAAGAAGAATGTCATTGCACCGCAAACCTGAAGGTAACTATATAAAAGTAAATGATCAGATAAAATTGAAAGAAAATACAGGCAATTGTAGATGTCCATTATATGTAATGGGCAAGATAAATAAAGAAGGCAATGGTAAGTTACGTATCACTGGTGAGAAATCGTCTATTATTGTTGAGTATCTACCAGAAAACATGGAGCCTTATGTTGAGAATGTTGAAACAGATGATAAAAGATTGTCTGAAAATATATCTCGTATAGTATTTGATATTCCCATAAACAATGGTTCAGGATATATGAACCTGAAGATCATACCGGAATAAAAGAAAGGAGATAATAAATGTCAAAGAAACCATTATCAAGAAAGGATACCTTTTTCGGTTTACACTTTGATTTACATCCCGGTCCGAATGATACTCAACTTGGTGAACATATCACAGAAGATATGATCTCTGATCTACTAGAGAAAGTTCAACCTGATTTTGTTCAATATGATTGTAAAGGTCATGCTGGGTATACTGGTTATCCTACTAAGGTTGGATGGGCATCGCCTGGCATAAAGAAGGATTCGCTTGAAATATGGAGAAAGGTTACTAAAGAATATGGAGTTGGTTTATTTATACATTACTCTGGTGTTTGGGATTCTGTAGCAGTGGAACATAATCCCCAATGGGCATGTATAAATGCAGATGGGACTCCAGATAAGAATGCTACAAGCACATTTGGTCCTTATATTGATGAACTTCTGATACCACAGTTGAAGGAAGTTGCTGATGCCTATGATCTGAATGGTGTATGGGTTGATGGCGATTGTTGGGCAGTAAAGCCTGATTTCAGCCAATCTGCGCGTGAAGCATTTACTAAAGCTACAGGAATAACCGAGATACCAACAAAAAGTGGAGACCCTTATTGGCATGAGTATCTTGCATTTCAACGCGACCAGTTCAAAAAATATGTAGCAAAATATGCTGAAGCACTTCATGCACATAAGCCAGGCTTTGAGATTACCAGCAACTGGATGTATAGCACTCTGGTTCCAGACCCGGTGACAACACCGATTGACTTTATATCTGGTGATTACTCACCAGGAGACTCTTTAAATACCGCTCGTTTGGAAGCACGCTATATAACATCAACAGGTATGCCCTGGGATTTGATGGCATGGGGATTTAATAAAGGAAATGATTGTGGATGGTCAATAAAATCAGCTCTACAACTGAAGCAAGAGGCTTCCGTTGTGCTTTCTCAGGGTGGAGGATTCCAGATCTATTATCAACCTACAAGGGCAGGATGGATAGATGATTGGATGATTGATATTATGGCTGAAGTTGCAGAATTCTGCAGACAACGCCAGGAAGTATCACATAAGACCCAGACTGTTCCACAAATTGCCTTGCTTTTATCAAGTGCAAGTATATATGATAAGACAGATAGGTTATTTGGTCCATGGGGTGCGTTATTGAACCCTTTACAAGGAACACTTCATTCTCTTTTGGAATTACAATATTCTGTTGATGTTATGGCTGAACATAAATTGATAGAAAATCTGACTCAATATCCTGTTGTAGTCCTGCCTGAATGTCATAAAATAACCGATGAGATTAAAACTCATTTATTAGATTATGTAAGGAACGGTGGGAAGCTTTTGGTTATTGGAGTTGATTCCGCAAACCTATTCAAGGAACAATTAGGTGTAACTTTTGAAGGGCAGGCAACGGAGACGACAGCATTCATTAAAGCTAAAAATGCTATGGCATGGATGGGGGGAGTATGGCAAAAAGTAAATCCAACAACTGCCAGAGTAATAACTGAAAGGTTTACAACTCAGGATGGACGCTCAAAAGGTGATGTTGCTGCTACGATTAATAATCATGGCAAAGGACAAATTGGCGCAATATATGGACCCTTTGGTAGTGTATATATACATTCACATTATCCGGTGTTAAGATACTTTATGTGTGAAGTTATGCAAAACCTTTTCCCTGAACCTTTAGTCAAATTTAATTCTCCTCCATGTTTGGATGTTTCATTAAGAAGAAGTGAGGGCAAATTATTAATTCATCTAGCAAATACTGCCAATATGCAAACAGCATCAAACTACGCATTGATAGACTTCATACCTTCTATTGGACCTATAGAAATAACCGTATCATTAGAAAAAAAACCAAAGAAAGTTTATGTTGTCCCTGATGAATATGATATTAAGCATCATTGGTCTGATGGGAAGTTAAAAATAACTTTGCCCGAACTTGATATTCACAATGTCATAGTTATTGAGCAAAATTGAGTAATTTCTAAAAATGTGTCATCTTTTCTCTATAATACCAGGAGGGTAAAAAATGTTAGTAAGAAATTGGATAGATTGTCCAACAAAGGTATCAAATGGATACATTATCGAAAGAGTAATATTTACAAAAATGGACTATGAAAACCCATTTAAAGAAGGGGCTGTATTAAAACATATTGATAGTTTTTCCAGAGCTTATATTGAACCTTTATGTGTAACACAGGCGAATATCAACAAAAATATACAAGAGATATTTTATATTGTTAATGGTAGAGGAACCTTCACAGCCAATGATATTATAAGATCAGTGGGTGAAGGAGATGGCATTTTGATTCCCCCTGGAGTAAAATACTCAATAGAGAACGAAATAGATGTTCCCTTGGAAATGCTTATATTACGTGAGAGTGTTCCTGAAGGGGCAGAAGTAAAAAAGGAGGCTATTTTCAAAAATTACAGGGAAAGTCCTATAGGACAAGGGCATTGGAATCATCTTGTTCATGGCTTATTTGGTAAAAATGACGGTCTTTTTAATATACATAGTGTGCTTATCGTCGGGATAGAACCAATGCAGACAGCTGATACACATGGACATAATGATAACACAGATGAGATATGGTATATGATTAAAGGCAGTGGATTACATGTTGTAAATCAAGAGGTAAGACGCCAAAAACCCGGTGATGCTATACCTGTAGCACCATCATCAGGTCATTCACTTATCAATGATACTGATGAACCTTTACAAACTTTCTATTTTGCTCATTATGGGTAATTTAATAGCGGAAGGACAAGCATAAATTTTACGTCCACGAACTCTAAACAACAACTTACACAGAACATAATAAAAACGAAACACGGAGGCACAGAGACACGGAGATATTTAATTAAACTTTTAATCACGAATGTCACGAATTGAATCACGAATAAGACGAAGGACACGAATAATTATTTTTTATTATATTCGTGCTATTCGTCCTGTCCGTGTCCTTCGTAATACTTTATTTGTGTTCTTCGTGATTAATTTTTTCTCCGTGCCTCCGTGTCTCTGTGTTTTTTTTATTAAAAAGATGCGGATAAAAAGTTTATGCTTGGAGCGGAAGGAAAACGCTTGACTTTATAGTGATATGCGTTATATAATTGTATTGTCATAAGATTGATATCTCAATAATAAATTACTTCTCCGAGCTATCTCTTCTAAGGATTGAGCAAATCTATGAGTGATAGCCGATAGGGCATAATTGGAAACGGTTATACCTCCCGTGTTTGGAAAGGAGATTTAAAGGTGCCTACATCTTTTCTTGCACGGGTGTAGGCTTTTTTATTGCTTAAAAATGAAAAAATTAGCTTTATTATTAGTTTTGTTTTTATTATCAGAATTACATGCAGTAGCTGTGGTGAGATTGAAACTGGGAACTACAACAAGCGTGGATAATACAGGTCTGCTAAAAGTGCTCCTCCCGCCTTTTGAAAAGATGTTCAATGTAAGAGTTGATGTAATTGCAGTAGGTACCGGTAAAGCCATGGAATTAGGAAAAAATGGTGACCTGGATGTTCTTATCGTGCATGATAAGGAATCAGAAGAGCAGTTTATGAGAGAAGGCTATGGCGTTAATCGAAGGGAGATAATGTATAATGACTTTGTTATAGTTGGACCTGCTAATGATCCTGCTGGCATAAAAGGAATGAAAGATTCAGTTTCCGCAATGAAAAAAATATCTGAGACCAGATCATTATTTGTGTCAAGAGGTGATAAATCTGGCACTCATCTACGTGAAAGAAGCCTCTGGAAATCTGCCAGAATTGAACCGAAAGGTAATTGGTATATTGAAGCAGGACAAGGTATGGGAACAACATTACAAATTGCTGATGAAAAGCATGCTTATACATTGACCGATAGGAGTACTTACCTGGCTTATAAGAACAAGATTGAATTAACAATTTTAGTTGAGGGTGATATCAAAAATCTTAGAAATTCTTATAGTATAATAGCTATCAATCCATCAAAGCATGCCCATGTGAACTATGTATATGCTATGGCATTGGTCGGTTGGGTTACCTCATTAGAAGGGCAAAAAATTATAAAAGAGTTCAAAAGCCCTTCTGGTGAAATAATGTTCTATCCAACAGCAGTAACAAACTTTTGATTTAAAGTATAGTACCATTTTAAATAAATAATTATTCATTACAACTATCATTTATTATAAAATCCCTCTAAATCTCCCTTTGAAAAAGGGAGACTTTTATGATTTTTCCTTTTTCAAAAGGATTAAGGTATTATATAAATAAATTTTAAAACGATATAATTATTAATGAACTATATAATAAATGGCTTTAAGGAAGCTTTTTGGCTGATTTTATCTCTTGATAGAGACGTTTTTGATGCTGTTCTTGTCTCACTACGTGTGTCAGGAACAGCTATAGTCCTTGCGACTATTGTAAGTCTGCCTTTAGGATTTTATATTGGTATAAAAGATTTCAGAATCAAAAAATTCATTATCACTATACTAAACACATTAATGTCTATACCAACTGTGTTAGTTGGATTGATTGTTTATTCATTCATTTCGCGCCGTGGTCCTCTTGGCTTTCTGAATTTACTTTATACCCCGACTGCAATGATCATAGGACAGTTTATTCTCTCATTGCCTATATTAATAAGCTTGACTATTTCTGCTATACATAGCATAGATAAGAAAATTGCTGAAACTGCTATGACTCTTGGTGCCAACAATGGGCAAACAGCATTGGCGATTTTCCTGGAAGCTAAGTTTGGTTTACTTTCAGCAATAATTGCTGGGTTCGGTAGGATTATTGGTGAAGTTGGCTCTGCAATGATGCTTGGTGGAAATATCAGAGGATTTACCAGAACCATGAGCACAGCAATTGCACTGCAAACCAGTATGGGAGAATTTGAGATCGGTATGGCACTCGGGATTATTTTACTTATTGTGGCATTTCTAATAAATATTTTGTTTCATTATTTCCAGCATCGATGAATCAAACAATTTTATGTGTAGAAAATCTTAAGAAATATTATGGTGATAGATTAGTCCTTGATATTCCATATTTGGATTTCGAGGCAGGTAAGATATTTGCCCTGGTTGGTCCCAATGGCTCTGGCAAAACCACATTGCTAAAGATACTCAATTTACTTGAACAACCGACTGAAGGAAGACTCTATTTTGATGGACATAAAGTTAATAAAGATGTTCTGAGCATACGAAGGCAAATGACGCTTGTGATGCAGGATACTGTTTTGTTTCGGACTACTGTCTATAAAAATGTGGCTTATGGTCTAAATGTGAGATCGATTGACAAGAAAGTGGTTGGAAGAATGGTCTCTAATGCATTAAACATGGTAGGACTTGCGGGATTTGAAGACAGAAAAGCCAGGCAATTATCTACTGGTGAAGCCAAAAGAGTTGCATTAGCAAGAGCTTTAGTATTTGAACCTCGTGTGCTTCTCCTCGATGAACCTACTGCTAATATAGATAAACAGAATGTTCAGGTTTTTGAATTACTTCTAAAAAAAATTAATGCTGAGCAAGGAACAACAACTATATTTACCACCCATGATATTTCCCAGGCTCACCGTCTCACTGATAGAGTTATATTTCTTTTAGATGGAAAGATAACTGAAGATAAGATCGACTCATTCTAATAAGTGATCTTATCATCAGGTAGATACGGACATTTAATAAATACAAATTTCACTGGAGAATCAGTATTGTTATGAACATCATGTTTTTCGAGAGGATCAAGCCTGAATGCGTCTCCCTCATTTACTTCATAAGGCACATCGTTAACAATGATGGTAGGTGTTCCTTGAATGAAATAAAACATCTCTTCTACTTCACTATGACCATGAGGACCCATTTTTTCCCCAGGTTTTAATACAATTATTCCCCACTCAAGCCTTTCACCACGGAAAAGGTATTTGGGTCCCGAATCACCTTTTCTAAAAGGCTTTTCATTTTCGTTTGTCCTTTCCATCAGTTTTCTCCTTCAAAAATTAAACCGCATAATAAATATAGATTATATACTTTCGTATAGTTTTATTATGTTCTGTCTAAATTGTTGCTTAGAGTTCGTGAACAAAAACTTTATGCCTGGTTCTTATTACCATTTTAAGCAACTAAGCATACAGTTGTCGTAGGCAGGTTTAGTCTTTTATGCCAGGTTTTCTGTAAATAAAAACCAGTTTGTACGAAATAGATCGCCAAATAACATACAAAACCTGCCCTACAGCATGTTTCTTATGTATATGCAAAGCATATAAAATTAAATCATCTTGTATTGGATAGAGGGAACAAGCTGGACAGCTTGTTTTCTTATGTATATGCGAAGCATATAAAATTAAATTATCTTGTATTTGAATATAAGGGAACAAGCTGGACAGCATGTTTTACTCAAAAATAGCATCGAGCCTACTCAGAAGTAGCATAAATTCTATGCCTAAACAGCGTAAAATTTACACAACAATATAATCAGGATACTCCAAGTTCTTTCAATTTAGCTGAAGCTTCTTGGTGATTCGGATCAATTTCAAGGGCTTTCTTTATTGCAGATATTCCTGCTTCCTTATTCCCCTGTTCTAATGCAAGAAGACCGATTGCAAATTGAAATTCTGCAGTACCTTCGATTCCTGGATCCTCTGTTTTTATCTCTTCAAGCTTCTGTTGAGCATCTTTTATTTGTTTATTCTTTATTATTGAAAGCACCATCCTTGCATTCATAAACCTATAATCTGCAATAAGTGGAGACACCTTTTCCAGAGCATCAACGGCTATTTTAACACCAGAATCTGCTGCTGATTGGACCAGTTTTAAATTAATCTTTGTCGGATCTTCCGATATTTTCTTTGCTTCTTCACCGGTGCCTATAAATTTTCTCAATTCATCGTTTATCCTGGTTGTGATAATTCTAACACCATTGCCATACTTGGTCCTTGCCCAGGAATAGCTTTCATATTTATAACAGAGATCAGCAATTTCTTTTTGAACCTTATAATCAGTATTTCCCTGCCCTTTAGCCTCACTATCATACAGAGCAGCCCTTACCGGGTCATTTTTCCTGTAATATAATACCTCAGCAAGATGTTGAACTGCATCTATATTGTTGGGTTTCAGTGCCACAGCCTTTTCAAAAGCTGCAAGTTCGTTATCTGCGTCTTTCAATTTCTGGTACACAAGTCCTATCTTATAATATATTTCACCATCTTTATATGGCACTAAGCCAAGAGCTGTCTTATATGTATCCAGAGCCTCTTGATACTCTTCCTCACCGTATTGAGTTTCACCGCTTCTGATCATCTCATCAATTATCTTTGAGTCACGTTTAATAGCTTCTTTGAGCATCATTTTTGATTTTTCATTATTTCCTATGCCTTTATAGGATTTACCGAGATAAAAATAGGCTTTTGCCATATTTGGCCATGGCTTATTTCCTGCGAGTTCAATTGATTTTTCAAAAAGCGCGCCCGCTTCTTTGAATTGACCTGATTGAAGATAAGTAATTCCGATCATATACATAGCATCATACATTGTTCCCTGTTGATCACCAGAAAAACTAGGCATTATTTGCATAACATCAACCCCGAAATCTGGTGAAACAGTTCGGCTTTGAGTTTGTTGCTCTGCGGAGGCAGATGAACGGGCTGAAATTTCAGGTCTCGGAACGTTGGTAGCTCTTCTTCTAGTTCTTGAGCCGATATTTGCCATTGCTTCTGGTTCGGAACCACGCTCTTCTGCAGGAGTAGTTCCTGTTGCTTCTGCAGTAACTTCGGATAAATTTATTCCCATGTTAGTCAATGCTTCTCTAGCCTCTCTACCTGATGAGGATATCGCATATTGCGTTGCAACGAACTTATATGCTTCTATTGCTTCATCAATCTTATCGAGCTTTTCATATAGTTTGCCTGCATCCAAACCTGATTGTGCTGCACGACGATGTTGTGGATTTGCTTTTGAAAATTCTAAATAAAGCTTTGCCGCTTCATCTAAATTCTTCATCTCCTCATAAGATTTAGCTATTGCTAATGTAGCATCTTTTGCCATATCTGTATTTGGCACTTCTTCAATAACTTTGGCAAAATTGTCCTTTGCTTTTTCATATTCTTTCGCCTGGAAATAATGCATTGCAATTGCCCAGTAAGCCTCTCCCGAATATTTGCTCTTTGGATATGCTTTGGCTACTTCTTCATAAGTTTGAAGACCTTTCTCCTGGTCTTCCATCTGTTTATAATATGTTTCTGCAATCTTTAGATGCGCCTGCTTTGCTTCATCGGTGCCTGGTTTGGTTTTCATTATCTGTTCGTAGACACTTATGGCAGATTTTGGATCCTTAGCTGATATTTTTTCTGCCTTCTGCACCTGAGAGCCACAACCCATATAAAAGACAAAAAGAACTAAAATTACCCCTAGGAAATGCTTGGAAAATTTCATAAACAGCCCTTCCTTCTGTTAAGCAATGTAAGTTGTAACAAGCTATTTTGCTTGTTTAATAAATTTAACAAACTAATAGCATGTTTTAACTAGACGAACCTAGCCCTAATTTTTATTCATAACTTTACCATACCACTCATTGACCTGTTGTCAATGAGCTAAAATCTTTAATGCTTAAGTTTGAGTTAAAAATCTGCAACCTCAAAACCCGCAAGAAACTATATTAAAATTACAGTTCCGTAGTATAGAGCTTTACATAGGTTTCAAAGTATCTGCAAATTTATTTCACATCAACAGTAAAATAGCTATAACTATAAGCAAATATGCCTACTTATTTAAAAGCTTTTGGTTTGATAAAACCAACTTTGCATAAGCTAGTTCTTAACGGTTTCCATAAATATATTATCACAACTCAACCCAATTGTAAAATAAAAAATCTAAAGCCCGTGCAATTTGGAAAGTTTAACATATGTATAGTAAAATATCTTAAAATTTTGTGTTATTTATAAATTTTTGATTACATTTTATGGTCAAATTTGAATAAGAACAACTTAACATTTGTTTAACTTTCCGAATTACAGGCTTTTATCTAACTTCCTTTTTTCAAATAAAACAGCATTTCCTAAGTCCTGTAGGGACAAAATGTTGGTAGAATAAGTGCACAACATTTCCAGAGCTCCGTAGGAGCGACACGTTAATAAGCCAATGAAATGGTAGAAGATTTTCACATATCGCTTCTAACGGAGTTTTGATATTATTCTTTCATTTTTTTCTATAAACATATCGCTCCCAGCGGAGCTTAATATTAACCTTTCCGAATTGCTCTCTAAAGCCCAAGCATAAAGTTTTTAGTCCATAAACTCTAAACAACAGCTCACATGTAACATAATAAAGACAAAACACGGAGGCACAGAGACACGGAGATGTTTAATCACGAATGTCACGAATAAGACGAATTATACGAATAATTTTTTTATCGCTTGCATGAATTATTAACCGTGAATGACACGAGTAGCGTTGCACTACGAAAAAGTTGCATATTGCAAAACCGACAAAAAATTCGGACTGTTCGTGTTCTTCGTGATATTTTATTCGTCCAATTCGTATTTATTATCATGAATTATACAAAAAGCAGGATATATTTGTTTATATCCGCTCAATTTATTGAGCATTAATAATTAACGCCCGATAAATCGGGGCTACTACAAACTCAATATAATTTATTTTTATTTGTGTAATTTGTGATTAATTTTCTCTCCGTGCCTCGGTGTCTCTGTATTTTTTAAAATATGCAGATAAAAAGCTTATGTTTGGTTCCTGCCTTTATGGTCTGAACAGATAGCGTTAAAAAGATAGGATGTGGGTATTTGATCCTGCTATTGATGTCTATGCCACTAATAGATATGTTTTCTATGTGCTGTTGGAGCATTGATTATTCTCTTTTTTCTAAAAGATTTATGAAATTGAAAGAATTTTTATGCCCATCGATAATCATCTTATTATATTTACTTTCATTTCTCCCCATGTTACTATAAATAGACCAATTGGTTGAACCGATAAACCTGGACTATTCATTGCCTGTATGATCTCGTTATCATTCAAAACTCTTTTGTATATCCTGACATCATCAATTGCCCCTGGATAATAAGCAGGAAGGTCATCTGCGCCTATCCAGAGCGCAAGTCCAGATGTTCCAGCTTCACCATTGTAAGATAGTTTATTCTCAAGTCTTCCATTGATATAGATTTTAAGCTCTTTTCCATCAAAAGTTCCTGCAGTATGATACCATTCGCCCTTTTTCCATTCTGCTGTTTCAGAATGAACTACATGGTTGGTGCCTCCAGGGTCTTTTACCAGAAAACCTAGTTGACCTTGTTTTTCGTAATTAAAAAGAAAAAAATAATCATTGTTTTTTGATAACATACGATAATTACTATTGGCAGGATTTATTGTAACACCAGGTTTAAACCACAAAGTAAATGTAATATCCTTTTTAATAGCAAGATCTGGATCATCAGGAACCTCAACATAATTTGAACTACCATCAAATTCCAGAGCTTTCCCGAATTTTCCTTCAACCCATTTAGGATCACCTACAAATTTGCCATCATGCCCATTTCCGGTCATATCTTTAACTGTTTTACCGGCGCCTTCGTCGAATGTCCAGTATGCTATAAGATCTTTATCTAAAGCAAAGCATGACTCAACCAGAATTAAAGCCAACGCAAAAGCAAATAAAATTCTGACCATATTAATCACCTTTCATAGTTCAACTCATTTAGCATTATTAATTAACGCCCGATGAATCGTGAGGCTACAAACAATCCATACATCATATACAAACTGCTTACTTTATCAATCTATGTTTTTTAGTTCTGCCCATGTTATCGTTTTTTTACCAGCAATAGAAACAGCGGTAGCTTTTTGTAGCCCACTATTCATTATGCTTTTAATATCTTCGCTTTTTAAAGGGACATTGAAAACACAAGCTTCATCAAGAACTCCTGTAAAATCCCAACCGGGTGCTTTCCATGATGCCAGCCATATTGCGTTCTGATGTGGTGCAGGAGCAACGGTTGCTACATCAGGTTTTCCAACCTTCAGGTCTTTAACCATTTCTCCATCAACATAAAGACTAATAACAGACCCATCATAGGTTAAGGCAACAAAACTCCACTCCTTTAAAGACCATTTTCCGCCGCGAACATTCGTATTTGCCTGATCACTATTGACTGCTATACTTCCGTAAAAATCTGATGGACCAATTTGTATTGTAGGATTATGCCAATCCCTTTCTATTATCCTTGTATTTGCGTTTGGCGGATTAGCGGTCGGCATTACCCATATTAGATATGTAAAACCATTCAAACAATCATCGGTTGTCTTGCTTGCAGGTATTTCAACATGACTTGAGCCATTAAATTCAAGAGCTTTCCCGAATTTACCATTAACCCATTTTGCTCCGACGATCTTGCCATCGTTTTTATTTCCTGAAGAATCCCTTGCTGTCTCTCCACTACCTTCATCAAGAAGCCACATCCCCATAATAGATTTTGAGTCGATCTTGGCGTATGAAAAATTAGCAGACATTTGCATAATAAGCACCAGGCAAATAAATATAAAAACTATTTTATAGAGCATTCGTAACATTTTTAATTACTCCTTTCTTATTTTAGACCTGTCAATTTTCTGTTTTTATGATTGCGACATGGTCTGCAATAATAGATAAGAAATCTATTTCGTCCTGCATCCATGCCCTCGGTTTAAATGTGCGCACATCTAAGACACCAATGAGATTATCGGAAGATATTATTGGCACTGCTAATACAGAATGATAAGTTCTTTTTTTTGCCAGCTTTATCGTTCCAATACGAAATGCTCTTGGGTCTTTGGTTGCATCTTCAACTGCTATGGGTTTCATTTCTTGCGCAGAATGCCCTATAATACCTTCACCTATACTTATTTTTTGACCTATCGCTATATCAGGTAATCCGTTGGTCACCTCCAATATTAGCTCCTGGGACTTGACTTCTAGATTATAAATAGAACAAGCATTAACTGATAATGCTTTTTTTGTCTCGCTGGTTATGAATTTTAATTTATCATTTAAATCAATTTTGGAATGTGTTATCCTGCAAATATTGCTAATAGTTTTATAACGTTCCTCTAATACAGACAATGCCTTTGATTTGTTCATCCATTTTAGTATCGAAGCATTTATGCCTGTTAGAACATTTAATACGCTAAGAAACCTTTTTTGCTCTACTTTTGGTGCATGTCGTATCCTTTTTGAACTTTCTATAACATCTTTTATATCAAGACCACATACGACTGATATTTCAGCGCATTTTTCCATAGTAACAGGGAATTCTGATTGGCTATGACAACCTCCTGCAATGCATAAAATATTTTCGTCTATAATGATGGGAAAAGCAAAGGCTAATAAACCACAATAACATGATGAGATAACTGCCCGCTTTGTTCTTTTTACTTCCTGAAGCCTTGCGAAATGGGAATTCTGGCACTTTCTTTTGCCTTCTGGGCTATTTCTTATTAACTTACAAATTTCATGATAATCTTCATCAAATTTCTGGATCAGGTTCCCAGAATCGTCAACAACCCATAGTATTTCTGCATTTGTATTTTCCTTTAGCAAATTCTTTATTTGTGTCCAATCCGGGCTTTCAAGAAATTCTTTTAATAGGTTCGTTTGCATTTTTGGTTCCATTGCTCTCTTCAGATGAGCAAGTTCTTATACCATTTTAAAAAATAATTATTCATTATAATTACCATTTATTATAAAATCCCTCTAAATCTCCCTTTAGAAAAGGGAGACTTTTCTGATTTTGCCTTTTTCAAAGGGAATTGTATAAATAATTTTTAAACGGTATTATGAGTAAGATCTGGAAATTCAATATTTACGTAATTTGTGTATCTGCACTTGTGAACAACTATAGTAGAAAAAGTAGGATGGGTAAATGGTTGTGTTGATTTATAACATTAGTTTATGAATTATTATTTTTCATAAATAATAAAGATTCCAATAATTACAACCATTTACCCATCCTAAATATTACTTGCTACTAAAGATATAAAATCTATGGCAAAATCATAGAGTTCCCTTTGTTGATAACACTCCTTGTATCCGATCATCTATTGATGTTGCCTGATCGATAGCTCTTCCTAGAGCTTTGAAAATAGCCTCTATTATATGGTGATTATTACTTCCATAAGCCATGTTAATATGAAGCGTTGAGCCAGAATTATTTGTAAAAGCATGGAAGAATTCCTCAATTAACTCGACGTCAAAATCACCCACTTTTGGCTTTTCAAAATGGACATTGTAGACTAAAAAAGGTCTATCACAAAGGTCAATAGTTACGGTCACGAGGGATTCACCCATTGGTATAGTTGAGTTTCCAAACCTTTTCATTCCTGATTTATCACCACAAGCTTTTATTATTGCCTGTCCAAGACTTATGCCTACATCCTCAACCGTATGATGATAGTCTACCTCCAGGTCCCCTTTTGCCTTAATTACTAGATCGAAGAATCCATGGCGCGAAAATAAGGTTAATATATGATCAAAGAAACCTATTCCTGTATTGATCTCAGAAATACCTTTACCATCGATATTCAATTTTATATAAATATCCGTTTCTTTTGTTGTTCTTGTAAGTTCTGCTTTGCGTTCTGCCATGTATTTCCTCCTGGTTTAATCTGGTAGTTGTCTAACCCAGCTATAAATTGATATATTCATTCCACAGATAAACCCAAATATGTAAGATTGTATAATAGGTAAAAAAGGGTTATGGTATTGGGGAACAAAGCTTGCTATCATCGGGATACCGAGGGCTGAAAATGTAAATATCATATTTTTTCTACCAATAGGTGTGTTCATAATATTTAGACGTTTTTCTAAAGATTCAATATAGTGGTCTTCAAACATTTTTGAAGTCCAGCGCCCGCTTACGAATCCCAGTATAGTTCCTACAACAAATAATATAAGTGCCTCTAGTTGATTGTCATCCTGGATAGCCAGATACATCCATATTATTTCACCAAAAATACACGTGAGAGTTAAAATAACAAGTGTGTATGGCTTCATCAAGAATGGCAGCATTTTCTTTGTAATTTTTCTGTTACTATTGTTCAATTCCCTTCCATTTCTATTTATTGTAAAGATCTATTAATGACTGACATAAAAGCAGTATTCTCGTCTGGTTTACCAACTGTTACTCGCAGACAATTTTCTAATAGTTCTGGTTCGTTTAAGTTTCTTATGAGTATACCATTTTTAAGTAGCTCCGAAAATAAAAATTGAGCGGATGTTTTTACACGAAATAATATGAAGTTTGCATTGGTATTGAACACTTTAAGCTCATTTTTTTTGCTAAGATCATCAAACAACTTATCTCTTTCCTGTAAAATAATATTAATATATTTTGACATTTCATTTTTGTATCTTAAAAGGATAAGAGCGATTTTTTGTGAAAGGCTATTGATATTGTATACCATCTTAATCTTCAAAATTTGATCGATTATTTCTTTATTTGCAATCATATAACCAACTCTGAGACCTGCAAGACCATAAGCCTTAGAAAATGTGCGAAGTATAATAATATTATTATGAAGTTTAAGCAGTGGCATAAAAGTCTTTTGTGAAAATTCGTAATAAGCTTCATCAAGAACAATTATAGACGATCTGCTGTTTTCTATAATCTCCAAGATTGCTTGTTCTGAAAAACAATTTCCCGTTGGGTTATTTGGAAAACTTATAAAAACGATACTTCGGTTAACCGAATTCATTGCAGATATAATTTCATTTGTTTTTAGATCAAAATCCTCTGAAAGTGGAATGCTTATGACTTTTGTTCCCCAGAGTCTGGCAAATATCTCATAAATGGAAAAAGTTGGAACAGGAAATATAACAGCAGACTCATTTCCACCGAATGCTGATATAATGTAGCTTATCAGCTCATCCGATCCATTACCTGCTAATATTTGATCTGCACTAACTCCAAATTCTGATGCTAAAGCTTCTCTTAATTCCATAGCAACGGGGTCAGGATAACGATTAAAATTATGGTCGATGATCTCCTTATTTATATGCTCTTTGATATGTCTGGGGATATCATAAGGATTTTCATTAGCATCCATCTTAATTTTATGTTGAATGTTATTTACAACATAAGGTTTTAAATTTACTATATCTGAACGGATGAAATCCGTGATATTAATTTTCATTCAGAAATCCTTTCTATATCAGCAGAAACTCCAACAAGTTTCTTTTCCATCTTTTCATATCCACGATCAATATGATATACCCTTGAAACGATGGTATGGTTTTCAGCTGCTAAGCCTGCTAATACTAATCCAGCTCCTCCTCGTAGTTCTGATGCCATGACAGGTGCTCCGCTCAATTTTGGAACTCCCTTAACAACAGCACTTGGTCCATCAACTTTAATATTAGCTCCCATTCTATTTAATTCACTGACATGTATAAACCTTTCTGGATAAATGGTTTCTGTTATTACACTTATTCCCGGAATTATAGAAACAAGCGACATCATTGGGGGCTGGACATCAGTCGGGAATCCAGGAAATGGTGCTGTCCTGATATCAACAGGTTTTAATTGTTCTTTTGCAGTCACCCTAATATTATTATTGCTAATTTCGGTTTCAACTCCGATCTGATTTAACTTCTCTATAACTGCACCCAGATGCTCTGGTATTATATTTTTAATTAAAACATTTCCTCTTGTTATAGCTGATGCTATCATATAGGTAGCCGCTTCTATTCGGTCTGGTATTACAACATGCTTTGCACCATGTAATTTTTCAACGCCATGAATAGTAACTACAGGGGTTCCTGCACCTTCAATATTTGCTCCCATTGAATTTAAGAAGTTAGCAAGTTCAACTATTTGTGGTTCGCAAGAAGCCTCGTAAATTGTTGTTACTCCTTCAGCTTTTACAGCAGCCATCATTACATTTACCGTCGCACCGACACTTGGTCCATGTGCTCCAAGCAGATATATATCAGTTCCGATTAATTTATCAGCTTGTGCTATTATGTATCCATGTTCTATGCTGATCTTTGCACCGAGTTTTTCAAGACCCATCAGATGAAGATCAATCGGTCTGGTGCCTATTACACACCCACCGGGGAAAGATACTTTTGCTTTTCCCATTCTGCCAAGTAATGCACCGAGAACATATATAGATGCTCTCATCTTTCTAACAATATCATAAGGAGCTTCAAATCCATCACATTTTGATGGATCAATACTTAATACAGAATCTTTAAACTCCCACTTAACACCTAAAACTTCAAGCAATGAAATCATTGCTCTTATATCAGCCAGATCAGGAACATTACTGATAATACTTACATCATCACTTAGTATTGCAGCTACAGTTAAAGGGAGGGCATCATTTTTCGAACCACTAATATTAATTTCACCGAAAAGGGGTTTTCCACCTTTTATAAAAAATTTATCCATTTACAATTCCTTTATATTTCACGAATTCGAATATTTCGGAAGGAAACAGGACCATGGTCGCCCTGAAGCATTAACGGACCTTTTGGTGGATCTGCTCCAGGAATTAATTCTCCACCGGTAGGTCCCTTAATTTCAACATCAGTATGTATCTTCTTTCCATTCAGAGTAGCGTTCAAAATCATTCCTTTCAGTGATAAATCAAGTGTCTGCCATTCGCCGGCTGGTTTGCTAGCTTCGACATCGCATGATTTTTGATTATAAAGGGCACCATTTTCTCCCGGATAATTTATCTTTTTGCCCAGACTATCCAATATCTGAATTTCATATTGCCCGCGCAGATATATGCCACTATTGCTATCCTTTGGAACCATATATTCAATATGAAGTTCAAAGTCGCCAAATTCCTGTTCTGTTATTATATCGCTTCCAACCCCGGTATTTTCTAAGACATTGTTCTTAGCTATCCATTTATTTTCTCTATCCTGCCATCTCATTCGCCAACCACTTAAATCCTTACCATTAAAAAGTTCTATCCATTCTTTACTCATATTTTAAATTCTCCTTAGTTTACAGCAGAAGACACGAGGAATTCCGGAATAATCATCCACTGTAAAGAAATCTGAATATGTTCTTAATTCTTTAATAAAATCAATAATTTTGTTACTCTGACTATAACCTATTTCTATTGTTAGATGACCATCTGGTTTCAAAAACTCTGAAGATTGGATGAGAATTTGTTTTATGATATCCAGCCCATCCGCTCCACCATCAAGTGCAATAATAGGTTCATACTTTCTTATATCATCAGGTAAAGTATCTAAATCACTTGCAGGCACATAAGGTGGATTAGATACAATCCAATCATATAATTTACGTTTTGATAATCCATCAAAAAGGTTTGTTTGAACAAATTTTATCCTTTCAGATACATTATGAATGCGAGCATTCTCCCGAGCAAGCAACAATGCTTTATATGAAATATCAGTAGCTGTAAACTTCCAATCTTGTTTATATTTGGCGAGGCTTACAGCGATCGCTCCACTACCGGTTCCTAATTCAAGCACAGTGCTGTTTGAATTTCCAAGCTTACATACAGTCTCAACTAATATTTCCGTTTCGGGTCTGGGAATTAAAACATTTTCATTAACAAGGAAGTCCAGAGACATAAATTCCTTGTGACCGATAATATAACTGATTGGCTTATGTTTAAGTCTCTCTTCAATTAAGCTTTTATATTTCAGCTCAAGCTCTTTTTCCAATAGCTTATTTAAATCTAAATATAAACCAATCCTTTCTTTTTTCAATATATGAGCTAAAAGCACTTCAGCATCTAATTGAGGATTTTCTATACCTCCATCTTTAAGTGTTTCAGTAGCCCAGGTAAGTAACCATCCAATACTCTCAGACATCATTATATTTTACTGAATTGTTATTTCCAGTGTATTTGAAACCAGTTCAAAAGGTTTTCCTTTAGCGTTTACTTCTATATATCTTTTCGGCTTTGTTTTTTCCATCTGTTCCATTTCTTCTTTTAATGCTTGAATTATAGCTGCTTTTTCCGTAGCAGTATAATTTGTTCGCGCATTTACTTCGCGTATTCTCCTTTCGATATCCTCCTTTTGTGTCTGTTCCCTTCCGACGAATTTATCATGCAATTCCAGGAATGTGTTAAATTGAATTGTGTAAACACCGGGTTCCTTAATTGGATAATAATCAAGAATGTTAGGAACATCGACTTTTATAACAGAGTCAGGAGAAAGAATTCTTGCTTCTCTTACGTCTACGGGCTTATCTCCAAATCTTTTTGGAACTGGTCTTGATAAAGGAGGAGCTGGCTTAGATGAATTTATAACTTGACCTGCAGAATTTTTTACAACAAGTTTGCTGATCAACATTTGGTCGCTAAAGTGATCTGCAAGGACAGTTAGTTCATCCAGACCTATCTTGAAATTCATCTTCAATGGAATAGGACCTGATGAAGGATAAACCTTTTGTGTTGTTTCTAAAGATACAGCAATTGCAGGTGCCTTTGGCTTTTCTTCTACAGGAGCGGAAGATTCACCAGTTGATGTTGCTTGCTGAGCAGTTGCTTGTTCAGGTATGCTAGTGATAAATCCGTATATCTCTATTTCTTGAATTTTCCCTGGAGCACGTTTTAACCTCGCTTGTGCACCACGCCCTCCGGGTATTGTTTCATCGTCAGAAGTTCGCAGGACTCTAACCTTGATTCTATCTGCTTGAGTTGATACACTCATGTCAACAACATTATCAGAATTATTTTTAAATTCCTTTAGAGCTTTCCAATCTCCGCTCTTGCCTGTGCCAGCATAAACAATAAAATTGCGAAGATTGGTATTTTTAATAACAATCCTTTTAATAGATTTTACCTCTGGAAGTTCTACTATAGCTTCTGTAAATTTAGTAGCTCCAGTACTTGCCATGTCAGCAGGTGGTTGTGTTTCACCTAGTGTGCTAGAATCTCCATCAATCATAAGCGGTGATGTTGCTTTAACATTTTTGTCTCGTGAATAGTTTTCGCTCCATTCCTGCTTTGTTGCAATGTTCTTAGTTACAGAACTACATCCTACTAAGACGGCTGAAAAAAGGAAGAAATAGATCAGCAAAAGATTTCGTCTCATTTTATCATTACCTCCAAGTCTTATATTTTTCGAAAAAACAAAACTTTATTCTGTAATCATTTTATATTAGATTACCTTATCAGGTCAACATATATTTCAACAGATTCACTCTAAGTTTTTAAAAAGGGCAAGATTTATAGGTATTCAAATAATACCTCTTCTAGTAGAAATAAGATTTACTCTCTTTGTCCTATTTTTTTATGTGTCCCCATGCTGACGGGAGGCTTAATGCGGATTTTACAAAAGACGGAACCTTAGACTCAGGAAGCAGGTCTGATAAGAAACTAAGAGCTTTTACTGCTCTTTCTACACCGTTATCTGAATGTCCTCCTTCAAAGACATCATATACGTGATCTATTCCCAGACTGATCAGCTTTAGATGAAATGCATCAGCAGCTTCTTTGAATCCTAAGAGGTCTCTATCTCCTACATCGATATAAATTCCCTTCATTTGTTTCAAGGAAGAGCTGTAGGTTGATAGCATATTTAATGGATCGGATTGCATCCAGCGTTGTCTGACTTCTTCGATAACTTTCCCACCAGGATATTCAAATGGCAGATCAACAAAAAATGGAGGATTATTCAAATTTGGGGATAATGCAGCACTAAGCGCATATATATAATCGGTATACTGCTTTTTCGAATTTGGACCAGACATTTCATTGGGATTTTCTCTTAATATTTCGGGTAGTATTTTTTCTGTCATAATATCAAATCCTAAAGGTGGACTCAAAACAGCAACTGCACAATAAGTTTCCGGATGTTTCATTGCCAATGTTATACCACCATATCCACCCATAGATGCACCAGCGATCGCGCGTGCATCTCTATCTTTTATTGTTCTATAATTGCTATCTATATAGTTTACAATCTCTTTAACTATATAATCTTCATAATTTCCTATAAGCTCAGAATTGAGATAGTAGCTACCTCCATATTTATTCTTAGCATTTGGCATTACGATGATAACTTCCTTGAGAACATCATTTTCTATCATAGTATCAAGGAGAAATACAGCAAAATTTTCGCCAACTTCATCAACAAATGATCGCTCGTTACCTCCAAATCCATGTAAAAGGTAAATTACAGGATATACTTTATCTGATGATTCATATCCTGGTGGCAAATAGATTGCTATATTTCTTATGTTTGTATCTCCAAGCTTATTATCTTTTAGAGCCAGGCTGGTAATTGTATCTATCTTTATTTGTCCCGCTAATAATATTTGATTAATGAAAATTAAAGGAAGTAGAAAAACAAAATAATAAATGATCTTCCTGATATTTAGCATTTTTCTTTTTCTCCTTTTGAGGTATAGGATTTAATTATACATAATATTCTACTATTAATTATGTCACAATTCAAGCTCCAAATTTCGGGAGTTATTATTGCAATTTGGTTATATTTATGCTATTATATTACCAAACCCTTTGCAGAAGGAAAAATCAGGTTATCAATGGAATGAAAGAAAAGAGATTTTGATGAGCCAAAAAACTTATGAAATTCAAATATTACAATATATTAGGTTGATCTTCGATAGCTTTGTTGAATTAAGGGGAGATAGAAAATCTGGGGATGATAGTAATATTTTAGGTGGTTTGGCAAGGATAGGTGAATATAAAACTGTTATTATTGGATACAATTGGAAGGAAAGTTCAGAAACAGATAAGCCCGAAGGATACAGAAAAAGCCAACGACTAATGGATATAGCAGAAACTTTCAAGAAACCTTTTATAGCATTTATTGATATTTCACAATATCATGTCCTTCAATCTCCTTTACAACAACAAAGAGATTCTGCTATGGTGCAAAGCCTTAGTAAGATGTCCCATTTAAAAGTGCCTACTATTTCTGTAATAGTAGGCAAATCCAATGGGATGCATGCTTTTGATCTGTGTGCTACAGACCGTGTCCTTATGCTCGATAATTCCACGTGCTTTTTATCTTCTGCTTATTTAGTTAACAAAAGCAGGCATAGTAAATCATTACACTTAAAAGCTCAGGACATGATGGAAATGGGAATAGTGAATAAAATCATCAAATCTTTTCCGGATAATCAAAAGTTAACATCTGATGCAATAAGACAAGCTCTTCTGGAAGAATTATATGAACTGGGTCAATATAATTTGGATGAGCTTGTTCAGCAAAGGGTAAAAAAACTTCAATATCAGTTCCGTGTATTTGGTAACCAAAAATTATAACTTCAAATTTTTAGGAATTTCAGATATGTATCAAAACGTGTTAAGAAAGTGGACCGGGTATGTAATTCAGCCAATTGCTAAAAGAATCGCTGCTCTTGGTATAACAGCCAACATGTTGACTATTGTGGGTCTATTCTTTGGAATAGGTGCTGGCATAAGTATTGCACTGGGTCATCTAAAAACAGCTGCTGCTCTCATTCTAATAGGCGGAAGCTTTGATATGATGGATGGAGCTGTCGCAAGAGCTGCTAATAAAAATACACCTTTCGGTGCTTTGCTGGATTCAGTTGTTGATAGGTATTCCGAAGGAACAATTTTCCTCGGCATAGCAATATACTTTTTTACCGGTGGAATGATTGGTGGTATTGCATTAACCTGCCTGGCGTTAATCGGTGCTTTCCTTGTAAGCTATGTCAGAGCAAGAGCTGAAGGACTTGACCTGGAATGCAAAGTTGGAATTATGCAAAGACCAGAAAGGGTCATAATTCTATTTTTAGGTGTTATATTTCAGGCAATACTTGCTGTTAAAGTTAGTCCACTAATACTTGCTCTGTGGGTACTTGTAATTTTTTCACATATTACAGTATTACAGCGCGTGGCTTTTGCTTCTAAGCAATTTCAGGATATTAATGCTTAGTTTCTGAATGCGAACTTTATTAGTATTTGTTAGTATGGGTTCATAGTTTTTGTGCATCATGTTCATATAGTTTAAAACCCCGATAAATTTTTTCTTTGATGATAGATAAAACTATGAACCCATTATATTATTGTCATAATTTTATAAGCATGGATCTTAAATATCAATTCATTGTAAATCCTTCCGCAGGTCATGGTAACTATAAATGGGTGATTCATGACATTCAAAAGGTTTTGAAACGTCATAATATTCACTATGATATAGTTATACCAAAATATAAGGGAGAAACAACTCTTTTAGCAAAGGAGGCTACTAAAAATTATGATGTGATTGTTGCAGTCGGTGGTGATGGGACTATAAATGGAGTTGTTAATGGGTTGGTAGGCACCCAATCAATTTTGGGCATTATACCTGTTGGAACAGGTAATGGCTTTGCAAGAGAATTTGGCATTCCACTTAACATTAAAAAAGCCTGCAAAATTTTAGTAGAAGGTGAACTGAAGATGATAGATATAGGTAAAGCAGGTGAGAAATTTTTTCTTGCAACAGCAGGACTCGGATTTGATGCACTGATTGCAAAATTTACTGGAAAAATGTTAGGACCATTTAGGGGTATGTGGCTATATTTTTTCGCTGGTATGCTTGTATTCCACAGATATAATCCACCTCTTGTTGAAATAAGAATAGATACTGAAGAAATTGAAATTAAGCCATTTGTTGTTGCCATTGCTAACACAAGATTATATGGTGGAAGAGCAATAATTGCTCCAAATGCTTGTCCGGATGATGGCTTTTTTGATGTATGCATAGTAGACAGAATGAAGCCACGAAGGATATTATGGAACCTTCCTAAACTATTTAAAGGAACGCATACCAGGCTTCCAGAGGTTAAAATGTATAAAAGTAGAAATGTTCTAATACAATCTTTTGAGCCTGTCCCTATACATGTCGATGGGGAGCCATTAGATAGTTGTTACGAAATGCAATTTACTGTAATACCTAAAGCCTTAAGAATTTTAACACCAAAAAAAGGAGGTAATGATTAGAAGATTAAATCATACACTCTTAATCTTTTAATTATTAATATATATGAAAGGTTATAACGGAAAAATTCTTAGAGTAGATTTATCTAATAAAAAGATAGAAGTTGAAGAACCAGAGGATTTTGTATATCGCACTTATCTTGGTGGAGCATGTTTAGCAGTCTATTATCTATTAAAAGAGCTTCCAGAAGGCATAGATCCGCTATCACCAGATAATATGCTTGTGATAACTTGTAGTGTTATAACTGGAACAAATATTCCTGGAGCATCGAGGTTTACTGTTGCTGCAAAATCTCCGCTTACTGGTGGATATGGAGAATCAGAAGCAGGTGGATGGTGGGCGCCTGAATTAAAAAGAGCTGGTTATGATGGCATTATTGTAACTGGCAAAGCCGAAAAGCCAGTATATTTATGGATTCATGATGGCGAAGCGGAACTTAGAGATGCTAGCAACATAATGGGTATGGTAACAGGAGATTCACAAGAATATATACGGGACGAATTAGGAGATAAAAGAATACGTGTATTACAGATCGGTCCGGGTGGCGAAAAGCTTGTCAGGTATGCTTGTATTATTAACGAATTAAAGCATGCAAATGGACGCACAGGTATGGGAGCCGTCATGGGATCGAAAAATCTGAAGGCTATAGCTGTTCGCGGCACAGGAGAAATTAAAATTCATAATGAAGAGGAAGCAAAGGAAGTATTAAACTGGCTCAGAGAAAATTATAAATATCAGCCACATGATATGCATGATGAAGGAACATCAAGATTGGTTCCGGCATTGAACGCAGGCGGCATATTGCCAACCCATAATTTCAGAGATGGCTCATTTGATAAAGCTATGGCTATTAGCGGTGAAACTATGAAAAATACAATACTGGTAAGGAGAGGAACATGCTTTGCATGTCCTGTTACCTGCAAGAGAGAGGTTGAAGTTAATGAAGGACCTTATCGCGCCAGCAGTAAATATGGTGGACCGGAATATGAAACGATTGCTTCATTCGGTTCTTTGTGTGACATTGGTGATCTTTCCGCTATAGCTATGGCAAATGAAATTTGCAATAAATACACTATTGATACTATATCTACAGGTGTAGCGATAGCTTTCGCTATGGAATGCTTTGAAAATGGTATAATAACAAAAGAGGATACTGGAGGTATAGAACTTAGATTTGGCAACGCTGATGCAATGGTAAAGATGACAGAAATGATCGCCAAACGCGAAGGATTAGGTGATCTGTTAGCCGAAGGTGTTGCAAGAGCTGCACAAAAACTTGGCAAAGGTGCTGAAAAATTTGCCATGCATGTCAAAGGACAAGAAATGCCAATGCATGAACCAAGAGGTAAAAGAAGCCTTGTGTTAGCTTATTCTCTCTCTCCTACAGGCGCAGACCACATGGAAGCACCTCATGATATAGTATATGAAATGGCAAGTGTTGAAGATCATGCACTATCACCGCTTGGATTGTTAGAGTCTGTCGATTCCTTAGATATGGGAACAAAAAAGGTAAGAGCATTTTATTATGCAAAGATGCTGGACGACTTTTATAACTCTATAGGCATGTGTGACTTTGTTGGCACACCTATAGGACCGCTTTCGATTACTCAACTTGTTAAATATATAAGAGCAGTCACAGGTTGGGATACAAGCCTATGGGAACTAATGAAAGTTGGTGAAAGAGCAAATAACATGATGAGAGTCTTCAACTATAGGGAAGGCTTTACTAAAGAAGATGACACATTACCTGACCGCATTTTTGAAGGTTTGCAGAATGGAAGGCTAAAGGGAATGAAAATAGATAGAGAAGAGTTTGATAAAATGAAATTATTATTTTATCAAATGTCTGGTTGGGATGAAAATGGAAAGCCCACAGAAGCTAAGCTTGCTGAACTAGGTTTGGAATGGTTACAAGATTAGAGCCCAAATCAAAAGAAATACATTAAAATGCTCAGGGAAATGTATCTCAAAAAGAGGTTGCTTAATACTTATTAGATTGAAGATGAGTATTGCTTACCAATTAATTTAAAAATTTAATTATGCATATTTGGGAAAGTTTTCATGGCTAGATGTTCTATGAATAGAATTTTGAAACTTGATATTCATAAATGTTTGCGAAATTGTAGGGGCTTGCAGCCGAAAGCCCTATATGTATTAATTTAAGCATTTTTAGCTCCGATAGGAGCGTCATGTTTGTAGTAAAGAGTAGGTCGGGTCAAGAAACGAGACCTAACCATTCATATTATAAACTCTTCTCTTTGTTAGGTTTCGTACCTCAACCCAATCTACTTGCTTGAAATAGTATTAATTGGGAAAAACACAGAGACACGGAGAGAAAATTAATCACGAAGAACACGAATATATTAGATTTGTAGTAGCCCGATTCATCGGGCGTTATAAATAATAACGCTCAATAAATTGAGCGGATGCAAATGGCTCTAAACAATCTTTATAAATCTTCTGGTCCGTGAAATTGAGTAAATGTAGTCCAGGTATTTGAAATTTTGTCATATCTGCTTAATCCTTTATTTGTTCCAAGCCAGACCTTATCTTTGTCAACACAAATAGAAATAATACTATTATGTGCAAGCCCATCTTCCCTTGTAAAAGTTTCCCATTTTTTGTTTTTTATATCATATCTGCATACACCGGCATCAAATGTGCCAAACCATACATAGTCAGAATCAGATACTATGCAAGTTATTCTATCACTGTTTAAACCATCATTTGTTGTAAATATCTTCCAATCACGAGTATTTTTGTCATATAACGTTACACCATTATCGCTTCCAAACCAGATTCTGCTGTTATCAACACAGATACTACTTATGGAATCACTAGCCAATCCATCTTCTTGAGTAAAGGTTGTCCATACATCACGACTTTTATCATATTGGCTCACTCCGATTCTTGTTCCTATCCATACATATTTTCCATCAACAGCCAGACACCATATTTCATCACTAACGAGGCTTGTAGCATATTCTTTTGAAACCACCATTGGCTTAATCTCAATACCTGAAGTATAAGTCACCCAGGCATTTGGGTCATCAGACATTCTAGGATATTTACATAGCCCGGCGTTAGTTCCTGCCCATATATCATAACCATCAACTACTATAGATACAACATCTTGACTGGGTAATCCTGTCTCTTTTGTATATTTTGTCCATCTATCAGCTATTTTATCATATCTTGCGGCTCCCTCTTTAGTGCCTACCCAAAGGAACCGCTCATCAACCGCAAGAGAGTTTATATTGTTATTTACAAGGCTATCCTCGTCTTCTGGTTCCCACCAACTCCACCATCCACGCCCATCGGTCATTACCTGGCGACCTCCTTTTTTTCTGTAGCTTGTCCAGATCCCACTTTGCTTATCATATCTGGATAAGCCTTGCGATGTTCCACACCAGACATACCTTTCGTCAGCAACAACGGATCTAACTTCGTTTCCGATCAAAGCTTCTGCCCGGGTATAAGATAGCCATGTCTCTGTCTGCTTATCAAATATGGAAAGTCCTCTAGGTGTTCCGACCCAAACATATCTATCATCTACTTTCAATGCCCTATTATTGATATGATTTTGTAACAATCCACTCCGGTCGTTAAAGTTTGTCCAGGTGCCTGAAGTTATATGAAAACGATTAACACCTTCGTTAAATGTGGCAAACCATACATAGTCTCCATCTTCCACAATTTCTGAAGAGTCACTCATATATCCACCTTTTGGTCTTATAATCGTCCATTCATCATTAATCTTATCATACCTGGTAACACCGCTTGATTCGCCCCTGGACTCGGTAATCATCCACACACTTTTTTCACTCACAATTATCTTCGTAACTTCTCCGGTTACTAGATTGGAAGGAAGCATTATCCAATTGCCCAGCTTTTTATCAAAATAAGATAATCCTCCTCTCCAACCATGTGATACCCATATTGATCTATTATCAATGCTTATCCATTCAACGTTTGTCTTAGTTAATCCTTCTTTGCGCGTATAATAATACCATTTGTCTTCATCTTCATTATATCTTCTCATACTACAAACTCTTGACCAGAAACCGATCCAGATGTCCGCCCCATCTGCTTCAATACAATCAAGCCAATCCATACTATTTGGATATTCTGGAACCGGTGGGAGATCAATTGCCTCCCATTTTTCTGTAGCTTTATCATATCTGCTTAAACTGATAGAATCAGAGACAGGAATCCATACGCTCTTTTTACTTTCGACAATATCTCTTGTATCGTCAGACGCCAAGCCATCTTTTATTGTATAATGCTTCCAGGTATCCAATTCTTTGCTGTATCTAAACACTCCATAATCTGTTGTAAACCATACATATTCATTACTGACCAATATACGTCTGATCTCTGTTGGTGCCTTAGCTTTCGTATCGCATAAAATATCAATCCTGGAAAAACATCTCCAGGTTTTTGTCTTTCTATCATATCTAATTATTGCACCATTATTTGATGATGACCAATTGCTTAACCAGACATAATCACCATCAAATTCTATATTAGATATACCCGGTTCAACGAAAGGCTCCTTGACAAAAGGCAATCTATAATAATCAATTAAAGTTGCGGAATCCTTGTTTATTCTTAAAAGACCAGATGATGTTCCAATCCATAATGAGTCATCTTTTAAATACATCGATTTCACGTCATATCTAAATATACCATCCTCAATATTGATTTTGTTAAATGTGTCTTCCTTCAAGTTATATTTTGCAAGCTCTTTCAGCGTTCCGATCCAGAGAATATCCTTATCAATTGCAAGTGATCTTATACAGCAACTTTCTTGTTTTTGATCACCTTCTTTACCAATTTTCCTCCAGTTTCCATTCTCATATATAGACAGTCCATTCATAGTTCCAGCATATACAGACCCTTTATCGTCTGTCATTATTGTATTGATATGATTATGCGATAATCCATCATCTTTCGTATAATGATAAATTTTTACTTTATCATTAAGGTCTGTGATTTTATATATACCGTTTTCTGTTCCGATCCACAGATGCGACTCGTTATCATGGGTTAGATCGGTTATTTTCTGATCATACCATTCACAATCTGCTGGTAATAAGGACTTGATGTTTTGCCAATTTTTCTTTTCATTATCAAATTTAAATAAACCACAAGATGTTCCTGCCCATATATCTTTTCCATTAAATTCTAGTGCTGTTATAAATTGACATGATAGACCATCACGATGAGTATAAAAACGCGTTACCCCGTTTTTTTCATCAATAATACCAATTCCTCTATCAGTTCCTATCATCATGTATCCATCGCCAAACTCAACATCGGTTATATAATCCGTTATCAAGCCATCTTTTCTTTGATAATTAAACCACTCTTTATTTTTAATATCATATTTTGATAATCCAAGCCTTGTTCCTATCCAAATATTACCTTTTGAATCAGCCTTCACTACTTTTATATCATTATCTGGGATAGAGTCATATTTTTCATAAGATGTCCATTCACCTGTAATTTTGTTATATTTACTCACGCCACCTTCATAAGTGCCAAACCAAACTTCGTTCTTGTATATAGTGATAAATGTAATATTATTACTTGCAAGCCCATCGGCGGTAGTATATTTGACCCAGGTATTAACAGCTTTTAAATATCTCTGAACACCTGCGTTAGCTGTTCCAATCCATACTTGATTCCCATCCATAGCTATGGATTGAATTTCATTACTACTTAATACATCAGTTTTAGTATATGATTTCACGAAGGTTTGATCGGTTTTGCTATATATGCTTATACCATCATTACGCGTTCCGAACCATACTTCATCTTCGCTTACAGCGATTGTTTTTAGCTTATCATCTGCCAATCCATCGGACTTGGAATATGAATTCCATGAGTCAGTTAATCTATGATAGCGATTAACTCCAGCACCTGGTTTTCCTTTTTCACGCGGACCGCCTCCCCAAAAATCTACGTTTTGACTTATGTCTGGTTGTGTTCCCACCCATACATATTCAGTCTCGACTGCTATAGCCTTAACAGTATTCGTGCTAAGTCCATCTTTTTTACTTCGCAAAGCCCAGCTATCCAATTGTTTATCATATCTATTAAGACCTCGATCTGTTCCAAACCATACATAGTTCCCATCAACTGCTATACAGAATACTGTATCACTTGCCAGACCATCCTTTTTTTTGAATGTTCTCCATTGTTTAGTTGTCGTATCGAAACGACTGACACCATTATTTGTTGCAAACCAGACCCATTGATCATCAATTGCAACAGCCTGAACTTCGTCTGATACTAATCCATCAAGCCTTGTATAATGAACCCATTCATTGGTCTTTCTAATTAGCCTTGAAACTCCCTTGTCTGTTGCGATCCATACATTTTTATCATCCGCAGCAATACAATTGATCCTGTTACTTAAAATGACCTTCTCACGTATTAGTTTTCCTTTAGTCTTTACTATTTCGCTAAGTCCTGTTTCCTTGTTTAATTGATTATTTTTTACTGAATCTTTGCTTTTATTTTCAGGTCTATCTTTATAATCAGGATTCATTGTAATACAAGAAGAAAAAGATAATAGAAATATTAGAGCAAATATTAAAATAGAATATCTAGTATTCATTATGAACACCTCTAATCCTGCAGATCATTGAAAGTTTGGCAGTAAATGATAACTGAGTTTTTAAAATCATTTATTATAAAATCCCTCTAAATTTTCTTTCCTGATTTTGCCCTTTTCAAATTGAATTAAAAGATTGTATAAACAATTTTTTAAAACGGTATAACCTTCAGGTTCATTTGGCACTTGAGTAAAAAGTAGGATGGGTAAATGGTTTTACTCTTTCATTATATTAATCAATATGCTTTT